>Ga0129308_1001647_pt1 | contig 22137 bp, 20 predicted proteins | sample L827metagenome_FD_94440 | JGI IMG/M metagenome (GOLD analysis project Ga0129308, IMG submission 94440) | Ring-tailed lemur group fecal microbial communities from Wisconsin, USA - L827 metagenome | ecosystem: Host-associated > Mammals > Digestive system > Large intestine > Fecal | place: USA... | reverse complement strand
CGTGATGAAGAAGGTCCGCGACTAATCTTTCCGATCCAACGTCCGCCGGGACTTCTGGCCCCGGCAGGATCCTGCGCCGCCGCTGACCTCTGCACGATCGGAGCCGCCCCTTGTCGGGCGGCTTCTTTTTGTGCTGCGCTTTCGCAAAACGCCGGGGGCGTTTTTGCGAGTGTTTCCTTTCCTGCTTGCTGCCCTGATGGGCAGACGGCCAGCAGAAAAGGTAGGGAAGAAAATCCCTGCGGATTTTCCTGCGGCTTTAACGGCAGCCAGATTCGGTATCGTCTTTAGGCGCGGGCTTTTTTGCGCATCTTGGGGAACAGGAGATTCTGGTAAAAAGCGAAAAAATCAGGAACTAATAGTGGTATAATATTTTGGTACAAATAAAGATTTGTTATAATAAAACAGCAGCTGGGCTGCGCTGCGGCTGTGGCTGTCTGCACCAGGAAGCCGCGCAAGGCGGAATAATCGGTTTGCACGCAAAAGCGGCGGAAAGAGGATTTCCGCCGCTTTTTTGGACAGAAAGAGCGGGCGGGATTCCTTCCAGCCCTTGCCTGTGCTATACTTAGCCCAAAGAGGAGGGATGCTTCATGCCGCTTGGGATCGTCAAAAGCTGGATCTATCTGGCGCTGGCCGCCGCAGTGACGGCCGGGATCGCCATTGCCGCCTGGCGCGTGGGCAAGACGTTGCGGCAAAAGGGCATGGGGCTGATTCTTTTGTATGTGGCGCTGCCCCTGTGGCTTGGGGCGCTGGAGCTGCCGGCATGGGCCAAAATTCTGCTGCTGGCCCTTTTTGCCGTGCCGGCAGTGCTGTGCTTTGTGCCCCGAAAAAACAAACAGAAGCGCGAAAAGTGAGTTTTCGGAAAAGGAGTGCAGAGGCGCTCCTTTTCTTTTTTGCCCGGATATAGTAAAATGGAGAAAAACAGGGGCCTTGGAGAGATTCAGGCCCTTTTTCCCGCCCCGGCGGAAGTGGAAAAGTACCGGCCAAAGAGAGGAGAACCCGGATGTATCTGGCGGATGAATGGAAGGATTATGAACTGATCGACTGCGGCGGCGGCGAAAAATACGAGCGCTGGGGGAATGTGACGCTGCTGCGGCCCGACCCGCAGGCCATCTGGCCCATGGGCGGTTCCTGCCGGCCGGACGCCCATTATCTGCGCTCCGCTACCGGCGGCGGACACTGGGAGTACCAGAAAAAGAATCTGCCCGAAAGCTGGAAAATCGGTCTTGGGGACGACCTGCGCTTTATCGTGCGGCCTACCGGCTTCAAGCATACCGGGCTCTTTCCCGAGCAGGCGGTCAACTGGCGCTGGATGCAAGGACGCATCCGCAGTGCAGGCCGGCCCGTGCGGGTGCTAAATCTTTTTGCCTACACCGGTGGGGCGACGGCGGCTTGCCTGGCGGCGGGAGCCGAGGTGGTTCATGTGGACGCAGCCAAGGGCATGGTGGCCTGGGCCAAAGACAATGCCGCCGCTTCCGGCGTGGCGGACCGGCAGGTGCGCTGGATCGTGGACGACGTTTTGAAATTTGTTCAGCGGGAGCAGCGCCGCGGGCGTACCTATCAGGGCATCCTGATGGATCCGCCCAGCTACGGTCGCGGGCCTTCCGGCGAGATGTGGAAAATTGAGGACAATCTTTTCCCGCTGATGCAGGCCTGCATGGCCATTATGGCGGAAGATCCGGTGTTTTTCCTCATCAACTCCTATACGACCGGTCTTGCGCCGACTGTGCTGGCCAATGTCCTTGACCTGACCATGGGCGAGCGCTTTGGCGGCCGGGTGGAGGCCGACGAGGTGGGCCTGCCAGTGACGAAACGGGATCTGGTGCTGCCTTGCGGCGCTTCCGGCCGCTGGCAGGCGGATTGACGGGAGGCGAGCTTTTGGATACGCTCAATATCCTTTGGGAGGACAATCATCTCCTGTGCGTCGAAAAGCCGATCAACGTGCCCGTTCAGGCGGACTCGTCGCAGGATGAAGACCTTTTGAACCGCTGTAAGGCGTATATCGCTGAAAAATATCAGAAGCCCGGCGCGGTGTATTTGGGTCTGGTACACCGGCTGGACCGGCCGGTGGGCGGCGCGATGGTCTTTGCCCGCACCAGCAAGGCGGCGCAGCGGCTGGCCCAGTCCATGAAAAAAGGAACTTGGCACAAGACCTATCTGGCGGTGGTGTCGGGCAGCGCGCCCCGTCAGGGAACGCTGGAGGACTGGCTCCTCAAGGACGAAACGACCCGCATCAGCCGGGCTGTGCCCGAGGGGACGGAAGGGGCAAAATACGCAAAGCTCCGCTTCACCCGCCTATGTGAGGCGGAGGGCTTTTCTCTGCTTTCGGTGGAGCTGTTTACCGGGCGGCATCATCAGATCCGGGTGCAGCTTTCCCACGCGGGGTTTCCCATCTGGGGAGACCAGCGGTATCATCCCGGCGCAAAGCCCGGCCAGCAGATCGCCCTCTGGGCGCTGTGGCTCGCCTTTCCCCACCCGACAGCGGGAAAGGAGGTTTCGCTCTTCTGCCCGCCGCCGGACGCGCGTCCGTGGAGGGAGTTTCGGGATAAGCTGCTGGAGTGGACCGTTCCCGTGGTTTACGAGGACGGGCGCATCGTTGTGTTTGACAAGCCTGACGGACTGGAGGTGCAGGGCAGGGGCTCCCTGGAAGAGCTGGCCCAGAGGCGCTGGCCGGGTCTTCGGGCCTGTCACCGGCTGGACGTGAATACCGGGGGACTGGTGGCCTTTGCAAGGGATCCGGAGGCGGAGGAGGCGCTTTGCGCCGCAATCCGTGACCGCCTTTTGGAGAAACGCTACCGCTGCATCGTCAAGGGCCGCCCGCAGCCCGGAAGCGCCCGGCTGTCCCACTTTTTAGTGAAGGATGGCGACGCGGCGCGGGTGCGGGTTCTAGATAGACCAGCGGCGGGGGCGAAGGAGATCGTTACCGTCTACCGGACGATCTGGACCCGGAGGGATCGCTCCCTATTGGAAGTGGAGTTGGTCACCGGCCGCACCCATCAGATCCGGGCGCATCTAGCGTACCTTGGCCATCCCATTTTAGGGGATGACAAATACGGCGACCGGGAGTGGAACAAAAAGAACGGTCGCTTTACGCAGGCGCTTTACGCCTGCCGGCTGACGTTCCATTTTGAAAAGGGATCGCCTCTTTCTGATTTGGAGGGAAAGAGTCTTTCGGTCGAACCGGTCTGGTAGCAAAGAAAAAGAGCGGGAAGCACGATGCTTTCCGCTCCTTCCTATTTTTGGGGTCAACCCTCCAGCGCCTGCTCCAGGTCTTCAAGAAGATCCTGAATGTTCTCCGTGCCGATAGAGAGACGGACGGTGTTGGGATAGATGCCCTGCTCAGCCAGTTCGGTTTCGTTTAGCTGAGAATGCGTGGTGCTGGCGGGATGGATTACGAGGCTCTTGACGTCCGCGACGTTGGCCAGCAGCGAGAAGATTTGCAGCCGGTCAATGAAGCGCTGGGCTTCCTCTGCGCCGCCCTTGATCTCAAAGGTAAAGATGGAGCCGGCGCCGTTGGGGAAATAGCGGTCGTAAAGAGCTCTGCTGCCGCTTTCCGGGAGGGAAGGATGATTGACCCGCTCCACTTTGGGGTGATTTTTGAGAAAATCCACTACCTTCAGGGCGTTTTCTACGTGCCGTTCCACCCGAAGGGAAAGAGTCTCAAGCCCTTGCAGCAGCAGGAAGGCGTTGAAGGGAGAAATGGTTGCGCCGGTATCCCTCAGGAGGATGGCACGCAGCTTGGTTGCAAAAGCTGCCGGACCGGCTGCTTCGGTAAAAGTAATGCCGTGATAGCTGGGATTGGGTTCGGTCAAAGAGGGGAATTTCCCGCTGGCCTTCCAGTCAAATTTCCCGCTGTCAACAATAACGCCGCCGAGGGTCGTGCCGTGGCCGCCGATAAACTTGGTGGCGGAGTGGACGACGATGTCTGCGCCGTACTCAATGGGGCGAAGAAGATAGGGGGTCGCGAAGGTGCTGTCGATCACCAGCGGAATTTTATTGGCGTGGGCGATGGAGGCGACCGCCTCAATGTCGATGAGGTTTGAGTTGGGATTGCCCAGGGTTTCAAAAAACAGCGCCTTGGTGTTAGGCTGGATTGCTTTGGCGAAGTTTTCCGGATCGTCCGGCTCAACAAAGGTGGCGGTGATGCCGTACTGGGGAAGAGTGTGGGCCAGAAGATTGTAAGTGCCGCCATAGATGGTCTTAGCGGCGACGATATGGTCGCCGGCGGCGGCAAGGCCCTGGAACGTATAGGTGATGGCGGCAGCGCCGGAGGCCACGGCCAGCGCGGCGACACCGCCTTCGAGCGAGGCGATGCGCTGCTCGAAGACATCCTGGGTGGAGTTGGTCAGCCTGCCGTAGATGTTGCCGGCGTCGGAAAGGCCGAAACGGGCGGCGGCGTGGGCGCAATTATCAAAGACATAGGAAGTGGTCTGATAGATCGGCACAGCGCGGGCGCCGGTGGCGGGGTCGGGGATTTCCTGGCCGATGTGCAGCTGACGGGTTTCAAACCTCCAGTTGGCAGTGTCGAGTGTTTTCGTCATAGATGGTTCCTCTTTTCTTATTTTGAATTCAGCGGAGTCCGGATCAATGCAGGGAACCACTGCACATTCGTTCGCTGTAAAGCGTTGAGCGAATTTGCTGCCGCAGGAAAAGGAACATCTTGCCACCTCGATTTCATATATTACCTATCGGAATAATATGATTATAGGCGGCAAAAATAGTTTTGTCAATCCCCAAAAAAGAAATCTGATAAAAAATGGAAGGGGTGTGATGGAAACGCAGAAAAAGAGGCGCCGGAGAGTTCGGTACCTTTCAACCTGTTCCGGTTGGTTTGTGGGGTGTTAAGAAAGAGCTGATTCAGGCCAGATACGAGGCGGGAGCGCTGACAAAGAAACGGGAGTCCCAGCGATATCCCGCAGACTGCATGGCCTGGTCGCTTCGCAGAAAATACCGGCGCAGAACGCGGCCCGGAACATTGGGAATCGGGTCGTCGCCGGTGCAGTCCACGTGATACCATTGGCCATCAACGCTGACCAGGTTCCACATGTGGTTTGTGCCGCCCATGGCGCCGGTAATGATATAGCATTTCAGGCCGGAAAGGATGGCAAGAACTCCGAAAAGCTCGGCATATCCTTCGCAGACGGCATATCCGTTGTCTACCATGCCCATGGCCGTATAGGATTCCTGCGCATAAACGCCCTTGGAAAGGGGCGCGGTGTCATAGCGAAAGGTGGAGACAATGTAGTCATGGAGAGCCAGAACCTTTTCATATTCGCTTTCTTTGGAAGCAAGATCCAGGGCATCGAGGATCGTGCGGATCTTTTTTTCAAAGAAAGCGGTACTTTCTTCGCCGTCAAGCGGTTCGTCGTAAAGGTAATTCCGGATCAGCTGTCCCGCCGCGTCATAAAGCAGCTCTATCGAAAGATCCGACGGCTCTTTTTTCTGGAAGCGGGCGCCGAAGCTGATCCTGCCGCCCTTGAGATAGGCGGTATGAAAAGGTTCTTCCCGGCTGCCGATCCCGTCCCAGTAGGAGGAAAGTGAATAGGCTTTCAGCTCCGGGAGAAGGCGGTAAGTGACGACGGCGCTGTTGACGGCGTCCACGACCTCCTCCATGGAAGAGACCTCAGAGGGAAGGGCGGCGTAGTTTTCCGCCGGATCCCAGCGGCCTTCCGCTGTTGGGAGAACGATGGCAGAGACCGTAGAGGAGGAAACGTAGCTTTTCGCGCCTGCCTCCCATACGCGAACCCGGAAAAGGTATTCGCCTGCGGCAGAGGGGCGGTAGCGCAGGCCTGAAGAGGAGCTGCCCCGCTTGAGGTAGACGTACTTGACCGCGCCGGGCTTTTTGACCAAATAGTCATAGGTAAGTCCTTCCTTATCAGAAAAGCCGCTCAACGCGGTTTTGAGGGAGATTCGTTCGCCCAGCGTGATTTCTCCGGTAACGCGCAGGGAAACAGAAGGTTCCTCTTTCTGTGCGGCCAGCGCGGGAGATGCGGTGCACAGGAGCAGCAGAGCGGCTAGGAACAGGCCCAAAAGGCGCTTTCCGTTCATTTGATCCCTCCTTTGCAGGGTTTGTCAGAGAAAAGAAACGGACGGAGCCAGGGATTCGGGCTCCGCCCGAAGGCGTCAAAAGCTGCGGTTCAGCGGGAGAGCGCCGCGCCGAGGAAGGCTACGAACAGCGGATGCGGCCGGTTGGGGCGGCTGGTAAACTCTGCGTGGGCGGAGATGCCGACGAACCAGCGGTGACCATTCAGCTCCACCATTTCGGGAAGCCGGTTGGTGGGGCATACGCCGGTGACGACCAGGCCCTTTTCCTCAAGAGAGGGTACATAGCGGGGATTAATTTCGTAACGATTGCGGTGGCGCTCGATGACGGAGGCGCTCTGGTAAGCGGCGCGGGCGATGGAGCCTTCGGCCAGCTCGCAGGCGTAGCCGCCAAGGCGCATCGTACCGTCTGCGCGGGGATCCGCGGACTTGTACTCCTCCATCAGATCGATGACGGGATGAGGAGTATTGGGGGTCCGCTCGGTGGTGTCGGCGTCCAGACCGCAGACGTTGCGGGCAAATTCTACCACGGCCATCTGCAAGCCCAGACCCAGTCCGAAGTAGGGAACGTTGTGCTCGCGGGCGTATTGGGCCGCAAACACCATGCCCTCCATGCCCCGCTCGCCGAAACCGCCGGGCACCAGGATGCCGTCGGCGCCGGAAAGAGCCTTTTCGGCCGACGCCAGGTCGGTCAAATCGCCGGAATAGACCCAGTCAATGTCCACTTCGGTGCTGTGAGTGATGCCGGCGTGTACCAGTGCTTCGTAAACGGAAATGTAGGCGTCGTGAAGATCCACGTACTTGCCCACCAGCGCGATACGCACCCGGCGTTCGAGATGCTTAAAGCGATATACCAGATCGTTCCATTCCTCCAGGTCAGCAGCGGGCAGATCCAGGCAGAGTTTTTTGCATACCAGCTCGTCAAGCCCTTCTTTGTGCATCATCAGCGGCACGTCGTAGAGGGTCTCGGCGTCGTAGTTGGGAATGACGGAAGCGCCTTCCACGTTGCAGAACAGGCCGATCTTGTCGCGCAGGGACTGAGTGAGCGCTCCCTCAAGCTCGCAGCGGCAGACGATGATATCCGGCTGGATACCGATGGAACGGAGCTCCTTGACCGAATGCTGGGTGGGTTTGGTCTTGAGCTCCTGCGCCTTGCCCAGGTAGGGAACCAGCGTCACGTGGATGAACAGGCAGTTTTCCATGCCCACTTCCCACTTGATCTGGCGGATCGCCTCAAGGAAGGGCTGAGACTCGATGTCGCCGACGGTGCCGCCCACTTCGGTGATGACCACGTCGCAGCCGGTGGTGCGGGCTACGCGGAAGATAGAGCGCTTGATCTCGTTGGTGATGTGGGGGATGACCTGCACGGTGCCGCCATGGTAGTCGCCCTGGCGCTCCTTGTTGATGACAGACTGATAGATCTGACCGGAGGTGATGTCCGAATCCACGGTCAGGTTTTCGTCGATGAAGCGTTCATAATGGCCCAAATCCAGGTCGCATTCGCCGCCGTCGTCCGTGACGAACACCTCGCCGTGCTGCAGCGGGCTCATCATACCGGGGTTGAGGTTGATATAGGGGTCAAATTTCTGCATGGAGACCTTCAGGCCGCGGCTCTTGAGCAGGCGGCCTAGAGAAGAGGCGGTGATCCCCTTTCCGAGGGAAGAGACCACGCCTCCCGTGACAAAGATAAATTTGGTTGCCATAATACCCTCCTAGATGCAAATGAAAAATGGAAAGAGCAATCCGCCGGAGAAGTGAGCACCGGCAGGCTGATTGTAAAAGCAGAAAAAATCAAAGGAAAGCTTGTCCTGCGCGGACAGAACATAGAAAAGGGCCGGAGATGTCTGCGGCCCTGAATCTTATTTTAATCGGAAACAGAAGGAATTGTCAATCGATGCGGGAACTTTTTCTAAAAGAAAATCGGGAGAAATTGGGAGGAAAAGAGGTAAAGTAAAAAAATTGGAAGGCAGATGGCATTGCCGCCTGCCTTCCGTTTCGTGGTGGGCCAGGTTGGAATCGAACCAACGGTGTTTCTGATGTCACGGTTTTACAGACCGCTGCAATCGCCAGCTATGCGTACTGACCCGTAATGGCTGGGGCGGTTGGATTTGAACCAACGGATGCCGGTTTCAGAGACCGGTGCCTTACCGCTTGGCTACGCCCCAGTATTGGTGATGCCCGCAAGCCCGAGCCTGCGATTGCCAGCTTGTGGGCTGACATTCGGGCCGGTGAGATGGGCATCTTTGGGTGGAGATCCGCGCCGGATTTGAACCGGTCATTGCAGCCGTGAAAGGGCTGTGTCCTGGCCATTTGGACGAGCGGACCATGATGCAGGGAGCAGTCTCCCTGCCCGTCAGGCAATGGTGTGGTTTGTGATGAGAATATCGTCGATGCGCACGTGCAGCAGCGCCGCAAGGACGATCAGGTTATCGACGGCCGGCAGCGCCGTCCCGTTCTGCCATTTGTAGATGGCCTGGGGAGAGCTGAAGCCGAAAACCGTTTGCAGGTCGCGGACAGTAAGGCCCGCCGCTTTCCGCAGCCGGATAATGTTGGCGCCGGTGCGCTCCAGATCGATTGTTGGAATGTCCATGGTTCCGGATCCCTCCTGAAAATGATATGACCCGTTTGGAACGAAAAAGCCGCCTGTTCCTTGTGCAGGACAAGCGGCTTGAGTCATTCAGGGAGGAAATGGTCCGGTCAGATCATCGCAGATGCGTTTCCATCCTGTTCTTCCGCCTGCCCCGGCAGGAACGCGCTTCGCAATAGCTGTATTCCCTGCGCTGGGAAACAGCCCGGTATTCGCCCTGATAGAAGATGACAGAAGCAATGGTCTTCATGACTGGTTTTCCTTTCGATAAAAGTGGCTGCTTTGGTTTCTGAGGGTACTATACCACAGGATTCTGTCCATGTCATTCAACCTGTGGTTAAAAAGGATGCAGGAAAAAGGCGGGCGCGCCCTGCGGTCAGTCCGCCGCCTTGAAGTTATAGACGGGGCGGATCCGCCCGACAATCTCTGCCGTGGGGCCGATCTGGGAGACGATCTCATCGATGCTTTTGTAAGCCATGGGGGATTCGTCGAGGGTGTCGGGCAGCACGCAGGTGGTGTAGATGCCCTCCATCTGCCGGTGAAACTCCTCCATGGACAGCGCGGAAAACGCCGCCCGGCGGCTCATCAGACGGCCTGCGCCGTGAGGGGCCGAGCAGTTCCACTCTTCGTTGCCCTTGCCGGTGCAGATCAGGCTGCCATCGCGCATGTTGATGGGGATCAGCAGCTTTTCTCCAGCCCGGGCGGAAACCGAGCCCTTGCGCAGGATCATGGCGTCGGTATCGATATAGTTGTGGATGGTGGTGAATGCTTCCACGGCAGTGAGGCCTATGCCGCTGAGGATCACATCGACCATGGCCTTGCGGTTGAGCATTGCAAACTGCTGCACCAGCTTCATGTCATGGATATAGTCCTCAAAAAGCCTGCCCTCAACGTAGGCCAGATCTTTGGGAAGGTCCAGAGGATGCTCCTTCCTCAGCGCGCGGAGGGTTTTCTGGATCTCCTGGGCCCGGCCCTCTGCCTTCAGGCGGTCAATGGTCTCCTGTACCTGATAGTACGCGCCGCCCCACAGAGCGCGGCGGCCCTCGTCCTGATAAAAGTTGGCCACCTCGGTGCCCAGATGCCGGCTGCCGGAGTGAACGACGAGAAACAGCCCGCCCTTTTCGGAGCGATCCACCTCGATGAAGTGGTTGCCGCCGCCAAGGGTGCCGATGCTGCGCCTGGCGCGCTCAAGGTTGACCCTTTCGGCGCAGCGCAGCTGGGTTAGGTCGATCTGGGCGTTGAGCGCATGGGGCTGTTTGCGGATTTCGCGGCCGAAGGGGATTCTTTCGCGGATCAGCGCATCGAGCCGAGCGAAGTCGATCTCCCGGTCGGCCAGCGCCACGGTCTCCATGCCGCAGCCAATGTCGACGCCCACCATGCCGGGCACGACCTTGTCCCGGATGGTCATGGTGGTGCCGATGGTGCAGCCCTTGCCGGCGTGCACGTCAGGCATGATGCGGATCCGGCAGCCGTGAAACTCGGGCCGGTCGCACACCGCAAGGATCTGCTTTCGCGCCGCTTCCTCCAGATCGGAGGTGTAGCAGACGGCAGTATTATAAGCGCCCTGGATCGTGATCATGGGAGACTCCTTTCTGCAAAAATGCGGTCTGCCTGCATGGGACCTACGGGGACGGAAGCGTTCCCTGTTTTTGCGGTCCGCAGGGTGAAAAAGCGGGAAAAAGGAAAACGGCTGCTTTTTTTCGGCGGACCTATGCCGAGATCGCCGCATAGCGGTCAGAGCCCAGAACCTGCATCATGAAAGCCCAGGGGGAAAGGAGATTTCCCTGCAGCATGGAAAAGATCCGGGGAGAGCTGCCGGAGACCAGAGCGACGCCCTGCTCGTTTTTCGTCACGGGCTGCTGTTGGTTCCGGCTGCTGACGTTCCAGAATACCACTTCGGGCAGCTGGTATCCATTTTGAGCAAAAAGCCCTTTGGCATATTCAAAATTGGTCAGGGAGCTGTCTTTTGTGCAGGCGTCAAACTCCATGTCCGAGATGATGCAGAGCCTGGTGGGCATCTCCTCCTGCGGCACCCGGTGCCTGAGCGCGGTCCGGAGGATCAGCTCAAAGACTTTCTGAAGGTTGGTGTTGGCGGCTTCGTTGAATTCCTGGCAGTACTGCACCTTTTCACAAATGTCCTTCCCCTTGATTTCAATGAGCTGGGGCGTTTCGGAAAAGGTGACAAAGTGGTTCCGGAAGGGGCCTGTGCTGCGCTCGGCGTAGTAGATGCCCAGGGACAGCGCCACGGCCGCAGGGAGCGGGTTCGCGCCCCAGTACATGGAGCCGGAGCCGTCGACGACGACCAGGGTGCTTCCGCCGCCGGCGAAGTCCTCCTGCGCCTTCCAAGTCGCATGGATCGCTTCGCGCTCCCGGGCGGAGACCGGCGGATCCTGGAGGAAGGGACGGATGATCTCATAGGGCGTCAGAGCGCCGGTATGGAGCTTTTCCGTTCCTTCGGCGGCGCGGGCCATGAAGGCGCCGTAGCGCTCGCCGTCGTTGCGCAGGAAGGCCTTGCGGTACTTGAACATCGCCCGGGAGGGCTGTGCGGAATAATCGAAGGTGTAATCCCTTTGGCGAAGGCTGTTTTCAAGCAGGTGAAGCCGGGCGCGCAGCGCGCTGAGCGTCCTGCGGTACTGCACATCCTGCATGCCCAGGGCGCGTGCGATGTGTTTGGCCTGCCGGACGGTCTGCGGATTGGAGGCGTTGACGGAGGGAAGCCACTTCGCCAGAAGGGAGATGGGCCTGCCCGTCTGCATGGCGGCCTGATCCGCCGCCAGCTGGCTGCCGATATGCTGCAGGGTCATGGGCTCACAGGGAGTGCCCATCAGGGCCAGCAGGTCGTCATAGCGGCCATATTCGGCGATATGCCAGAGATTCTTTTCCACGGACTGAGGCTCGCGGCGGGCCAGCTCCCCAAGGATCGTGCGGAACACCCGGCGCTCGCCGGCGCCGCCGCGGACATCGCGGGCAAAGAACAGGATCTTCATAGCCAGATCCGCGTCTTCGGCGTAGGCGTGAAAAAAGCGGGTGAGGATCTCCTTGTCGCTTTCCCTGTGCAGCGCGCCGATGGCGGCGAACAGATCCAGACAGTCGGACTGCGTGGAACGATAAGCGGCGGCGCCGTTTTCGGTATGGGTCGTGTTGCTCTCGTTTTTTAAAAGCGTAAGCATGAAGATCACTCCTTCGCAGTGGAATTGGCAGGACAAGGCGCCGTTTGAAAGCGGTGACCGGCCTGGGGAAACAGGGCTGTAAGCCCTCTGCTGCGACCAGTCAGATATCCTGTTGGTGTTTGCTGTGGGCGCCTTTTTTGTTTGACGGCGCGGCAGGAAGGCGTTCGCCGGAAAACGCATTCCGGACTGCTGCGCGGGGAATGGAACAAGACGCCGTAAGAAGTTTGCCCGCGGGGGACTTTCTCATCCTGGTGCCCCCTTTCAAAGCGGGTACATTCAGGCAAGGCCGATGAAAATAGGATCGAAAAGCTGCTGTTGGCGTCTTTGACAAAGCACAGATATTCCGGTGTGCCCCGGCCGCGCCTGCAAATGAACTGTTTCTGCGGCCGGATTCTTTTCCAGTGTGAGAATTGCTGGGCTGTGTTTGTGCATTCAGGATACCTCTGCCGGAAGGGAAAATCATGGAAAAAAAGTTGCGAACACGCCTCCTGAAGGCGGATCCGGGGAAATCCATCTTCTGATCGGGGTATGGTCTGTGCTAGAATTGGAATATCAAAGGGCAGAAAGGGGGCGGCGCCTGTGGCGTACAGCGAGCTGATCAAGAACTTTGAACGCATCCGCGATTACATGCGGGAATTCTATGTGTACGGCTTCAAGAGCCGCGGGGAGTACAACGGCAAAAGCGCCCGCAGCTACGACAACGAGCGCCGCAGGATCGAAAGCTGGCTGGGCGAATACATGGCCTTCCGCCAGGACGCGGCCGGGAAAAACGTGTTTCTCTGCGTGGACAGCCGCCAGATCGCGCACAATCCTCTGCACAAGGCCTTCAAGGCGAAGAGCTTCACGGATAAGGACATCACGCTGCACTTCTATATTCTGGATATCCTGGCCGGCGGTGAAGCCCTGACCTGCGGGGAGATCGTCAGCCGGATCGCCGGCGAATACCTTTCCCGTTTTCAAGGCGTCTTTCCGCTGGATGAATCCACCGTGCGCAAAAAGCTCAGGGAATACGAGGGCCTGGGCCTTCTTTGCGCGCAGAAGAAGGGGCGGGAGGTGTTCTACCAAAGGGCGGATGACGGGCGCATCGACCTGACATCCTGGGCGGAAGCGCTGGCCTTCTATTCAGAACAGGATCCTGCAGGAGTGATCGGCTCTTTTCTGATGGACAAGCTCGATGAAAATTCCGACGCCTTCCGCTTCAAGCACCACTACATCCTCCATGCCCTTGACAGCGACGTTCTGTGCCGGCTGCTGCAGGCCATTGACGAACAGCGCGCGACCGGGCTGACGATCAAAAGCCTTCGGAACGGGCGGGATTATCAGCGGACCGTCTGCCCGCTGAAGATCTACGTCAGCACGCAGACCGGACGCCAGTATCTGCTGGGCTATCACTACCGCGGCAAAAGGATGTCCTTCTTCCGCCTGGACGCCATAAAAAAGGTGGAGCTCGGAAACACCGAAAAAAGCTATGCGGCCTATCTGGACTGTCAGGCCAGGTTTGACCGGCATCTTTGGGGCGTGTCTTCCGGCCCGTACGGGAGCGCGGAGCGTTCCGGCCCGGAGCATATTGAAATGACCGTCCGCGTCGGACCCGGCGAGGACTTCATCGTCCAGCGGCTGGAGCGGGAGAAGCGCCATGGGACGGTTGAGATGCTGGACGAACATACCTGCCGGTTCACGGCCGACGTTTACGATGCGTCTGAGATGCTGCCCTGGCTGCGCACCTTCGTTGGCCGCATCGTGGATCTGCAGTGCAGCAGCCGGGCTGTGACGGAGACCTTCCGCGAGGACCTCAGGCGCATGAACGCTCTGTACGGGGGGAATGACGATGCTGTTTAGTGAAATTTACGGAAGCTATTTCAACGCCGTTGCCGCAGTGCTTTGTGAAGCTGCCGAAGGGTGCCTGATGGAGCGGAGGATGACGGAGCTGGTGCGGCAAAAGGCCTTTGCAGAAAGCACGATCTCCATCCCGGCGGCGCTGAAAAAGGAGCGCTGGCCCCTTCTGGACGGGGAAATGAAAACGGTTCTGCACCACAGGCCGTCCATGCCGCTGACCACGCTGCAGAAACGCTGGATGAAGGCGCTGCTGCTCGACCCGCGCATCGCCCTGTTTGAGCCGGATCCCGGGGGCTTTGAAGAGGTGGAGCCTCTGTACCGGCCAGGCACCTTCGTGATGTTTGACCAGTACGCCGACGGAGATCCCTATCAGGACGAAACCTACATCCAGTGCTTCCGGACGATCCTGAAGGCCATCCGGGAAAAGCGGGAGCTGCGGATCCGGTTCCGCGGCCGCACGGGCGCCAAGCATTCCTTCAAATGTGTGCCGTACCGGCTGGAGTATTCGGCCAAGGACGATAAATTCCGCCTGCTGACGGCGGGAAAGAAGAGAAGCACCATCAACGTCGCCCGGGTGCGCTCCTGCGAGATGCTCGAGCCGTATGAGCCGGGCGGGCCTGATTTGCCGCGGAAGGAGCTCAAAGAGCTGGTGCTGCTGCTTTACGAGGAACGAAATGCGCTCGAACGGGTGCTGCTGCATTTTTCCCATCTGGAAAAAGAGACGCGGAAGCTGGAAGAGGGACTCTATCAGATCCGGATGCGCTATGACGATGACGATAAGACGGAGCTTCTCATCCGCATTCTTTCCTTTGGGCCGGTGCTGCAAGTCCAGTCGCCGCCGGAGCTGAAGGAGCAGGTGAAGGAGCGCGTCCGCAGGCAGTGCTGCCTTCTGGCGGGCGGGGAGGAAAGCGGCCTGGCGGGGGAGGAAAGAGGCTGAAAACCCGCCCGCGGGACGATCGGAACCCCCGGGAAAATCCATAGAAAACGGCATGGTGCCGCCCTGAACAAGCAGGGACGGTTCCATGCCATTTTTTGCCGGAGCGGAAACGAAAAAAGCCCGGTCAGACCGGGCTGCAAAGGGCAGTCAGCGCCGCGGCGGTCAGTCCAAAGCAGGCGGGAAGCTGCCTGCGGGGCTGGCGCCGCAGAAAAGCGGATGCTTTTTGGATGCAGAGCCTCTGACGGGCCAAGGGGTCCGGAAAGGCCGCGGCGGTCAGCAGCGCCCAAAGGAGCGCGCGCGCCTCCTCGCCCGGCGGGCAGAGCAGTTCACCGCCCAGCCGGGTAAAGGAACAAAGCTGCGCCCGCTCGTAAAGGGGAAAGGAAAACAGCGCCTCCTCCTCCGCGTCCGGCGGAAAGGCAAAGCCTGAGAGGACGCCGGGCCGGACAAAGCGCCGAAGCTGTCCGGTCAGAAAATCTTCGGAAACAAAACCATTGACAAAGGGGCCGGAGCTTTCGCAGCGGGAGACCGTCCCCCTCTGGGCGGCAAAGCATTCGCTCAGGACCTGTGCCGCTTCCTCCTGCCGGGCGCAGAGGGAAAAGTGCGACGCCCTTCCCACCCTGAGGCGGGAAGGCTCAAAGGAAAGGCCTGCTTCCTGCGCGCAGGAAAAAAGGCAGGCGCGGAGCGCTTCGAGCGCGTCACTGGACATGGGCGCTTTCCCTGCTGCGGTATTCGAGCGTAAGGTGATTGGTGGCGTGATGGCCGCTCATCTCGATCTGATACACCAGCTCGAGCCAGCCCGCTTCGTCCATCAGCTCGTATTCGAGCACCGTTGGGAAGATGCTCAGCTCCAGGCCGTCGACCCGATAGTGGGAATGGGAGGTTTGGCGCTTGGAAAAGACCATGCAGCTTTCGGCGCCGTGCTTCCGGCTGAGGGTCACCTGCGGCCCTTCAAAGGTGATAGAGGTGAGGCAGCCCTGCAGGCCGGAAAGCCCGCTTTCCTCGTATTCGAGCGTGGGGACGCCATCGGCAGACCTGTAATATTTTCCGATGGTGAGCAGCTCAATGGGTTCCTGTTCCTCCTGCCTGCCGGTGATGGAGATGATGACGGGGATCTTCTCAGAAACGTTTCTCAATTGGAAAACCTCGTTGTCGGCGCTGTATCCGAAGGGAACAGCCACGGTTTTTTTCAATTATATCCCAGCAAAAAGATGGATGCAACGGCGGAGGGGAAAGGTTCTCTTTTGTCCAATGGCAAAAGACCCGGATGACCGGGCCTTTTGAAAGGAGGAAAAAAGGAAACGGATTTCCTGACGGCACGAAAAACGGTATGGACTGCCCCTGCGCTTACAGCACCAGCTGCCCGTCGCCGCTGTCGATGATCTGGAAGATCTCTTCTTCTTCACCGGTCAGGGCGCTCAGGTACAGGACGAAGGCGTCTTCGCCATAGGTGCATTTGAATTCGTAGCACAGCCGTTCATCTGTCAGAGTCAGGGGAATGAGCGCCATGCGCACCGACTGTACGGTCAGAGCTGGAGAAAGCAGCTCCTGCGCCTGCTGTGCGGTGATCTCCGGAGCGGGCAGGGAGCGGGGAATGTGGCTGAACCAGTAGTTGGAGGCCTCAAAGCCCACCACAGCCTGCGTATCGATCTCGATCCACAGCTTGATGAGATCGTTGTAAAGAAGCACTCCATCCTGCACGGCGGCGTAGTTGATGACGGCGCATCCGCCATAATACTGCGCGTAGGTGGATTCCATGGAAGAGAAGCCGTGGTCGGAGAGAAAACGCTTTCCCACCTCGGCGAGGGCTGTGCCGGTCTGCTCGTCCGGCTTCTCCCGCGCGGAAAAGTCGATGGCGCTTTTTCGCATAGCGAGGCATTGACCGCCGGTTTTGGTGATGTCAATGGTTAGCTCCCGGCCGTCGGCTGCTGAGCCGGAAAAGCTCCAGCAGGGAATGCGACCCAGTTGTTCGCCGGCGTCGGACAGGTCGCCGGAAAGCTCGCCGCCCAGAAAAGCTCTGGCCTGCTCGAGTGCCTGCTCTTTGGTGCATTCTCCGCCGGAAAGGCCAAGGGGTTGGGCTTTTTCTGTACTTTCGGAGAAGGGGCCATCATAGATCAGGTGCGGGTAAGCGGAATCGGCCTCCTCGCCGCCAGAAGGATCTTCTCCTGCGGCGCTGGCCTGCTGCGCAGCAGGCTCTGCCGCGGCGTAATAATCCAGGGCTTCAGCGCTCCAGGCGGCGCGGCCGGGATCGGATTGCACTTGCCGGAGCCGGGTAGAGAGCTCGGTACAGGCGTTGTGCAGCTCGGTCAGCTGACGAAGATCCTCTTGGGAAAGAGGCGTCGAGGCGGTCACCTTTTTCAAAAGGGAATGGGAATAGTCGCTCAGCTGCACCAGAAAGCGATTGGTGTCCGCCGCCTGCACGAAGCCGGCCGGCAGCTGTCCAAGGACGCTGGCTGCCTCTCCGGAGGTGCGCCGGATTTCGCTCAAAAGCAGCGTTGCCTGCCGCGGCGAGGCGACGACCAGCGCTTTTGCGAGGCTGGTTTCCAGCTCGCCCACATGGACAGTCAGCTCGTCAAGAGATTTTTCATAAAGGCTGTCGAGCCGGTTAGAAGCCGCCTCGGCGCGGGAACGGTGTCCCAGTCCCCAGAAGATTGCCCAGAGGGCGGCGGCCAGCACAAGCACGGCCAGGAGAATGGTCAAAATGCGTGTCGTTTTTTGCGTCATGAAGCACCTCAGCAGGTCGAAGGAGTTTTTGTTACATCGTGAAGCGGTGGCTGCCGATGGTCACCACGGCTGGACGGGAATGCATGAAAGCGTTGCTGGTCTTGGCCGGATTGAAGTAAAAGAGGCATCCGCCGGTAGGATCCCAGCCATTCATGGCATCCCGGGCGGCGTTGAGGCACTCTTCGTTGGGCGTGAGGTTGATCTGACCGTCACTGACGACCGAGAAGGCGCCCGGCTGATAAATGACGCCGGAGATGGTGTTGGGAAACTGCGAGCTGTCCACCCGGTTCAGGATCACGGCGCCCACGGCCACTTTGCCCTTGTAGGGCTCGCCCCGGGCTTCTCCGTAGATGCAGCGGGCCAGCAAATATACGTCGCCGCTGGTGTTGTTCTGGCTGCCGGAGGGTTTGTAGCTGCTGTTTGACGAGGAGAGGGAGATGCCGATTTTTTCAGCGGTTTTTTCATCGACAATCCCGGTCTGGGAAAGGCCGTGTTTCCGCTGAAAATATTTGACGGCGTCAATGGTCTGCTGGCCGTATTTTCCGTCTACCGGTCCGGTGTAATATCCCCAGGCCTTGAGGCGCTTCTGCACTTCTGTGACCTTGCTGCCGCGGGAGCCGCCCTGAAGGGTCGCCGCATTGGAGACGGCGCCCCATACGCCAATGAGCACAAAGCAGGCTGCCAGCAAAAGGGAGAGTATGATACGCTTTTTCATGAGCGGGTTCCTCCTTTGGATGAAAACAGTTTGTGAAACAGCTCCGCAAGAAAGGAGCGGAATTCTACTTCCAGAGGTTCGTCTGCTTCCGCCGCTTCGGCTTCTTCGAGCGCTCCGAGGCAAAGCGGCGGATAGATCACGCACCACCAGTTCTGCCCCTGCCCGCTGCCGAGAACGATCCGCAGCGCTTCATAGCGGCCAGCCGGATAAAAACGGCTGCCGTAACTGCGATCTGGAAAGAGACTCGGCCCCAGATACAGCCTCGCGCCGTAAGAAAAGCCCCTTTGCCGGAGCGTATTTTCCGCCGCCTGCTGCAGCTCGGCCCCGTGGGAGAGCACCAGCGAACGGGCTTCGGCTGCGCTGTGGACAGGACCCAAAGCGTTCATCTGCTCCAAAACAGCGTCCCGCACCGCCAGCTTGACCGTCTGATCCTCCGCGCTGTCGCTGTCTGCAATGACGTGCAGCCGCAGGGGACGGGGCACAGACAGCGCTGTCAGCACCGCTAGCGCCAGCGCCCAGGCGGGCAGCAGCTTTTTGGAGCACAACCGCGCGCAAAAGGAGCGAAAGCGTTTCATGGGCAGATCACCTCATTTCAGTTGGTGATACTAGTATGGACAGGAAAAAAGCGGGATATACCCGCGCAAAAGAAAAGCCCCGGCGCCCGTTGAAAGGAGGAGGCGCCGGGGGATGGAAAAGCAGAAGTTAAAGCGTGTGACACAGAACAGCAAAGGGCACGGAGGAAAGGAGAGGAAGAGCGGCGCGGGCGGAGGATTCGTCCGCGTACAGGCCGAAGCAGGCGGAGCCCGAACCGGTCATGGAGGCGGCCAGCGCCCCACTCTGGCGCAGGAGAGCAAGGGTTGTAGAAATTTCCGGACAGATACGGCAGGCAGGGCCCTCCAGGGAGTTGCCCAGGTGGGAAGAAAGAACTGCTGGATCGCCCGATTCCAGGGCGGCAGCCGCTCCGGCAGTGTCCGGATGAAAGAGGGAATCGAGCGAGAGCGAACGGAATAGCCCACCAGTGGATACTCCCTTTATTCCCTTTGCAAGCACGAGAAAAAAGCGCGCGCCGGGAGAAAGCGGGGCCATTTCTTCCCCCACGCCGCCGCAGCGCCGCAGCCCGCCGGCCAAACAGAAGGGAACGTCCGCTCCGACCGAAAGGGCCATGCGAAAGAGCGTTTCCTCAGAATACGCGCCGTACAGCCAGTTCAGTCCCCGAAGTACGGCAGCGGCGTCTGCGCTGCCTCCTCCAAGTCCTGCCTCAGAGGGAATCCGCTTGTTCAGATGCAGGCACACTCCGCCGCCAAGCCCCGCCGCTTCAAAGTACAGCCGGGCGGCCCGGAGGGCTGTGTTGGTTTCATCCACAGGAACGGCGGGGTCGTCGCAGCGGAGCGAAAAGGCCCCAGCAGGTTCCAAAAGCACCTCGTCGCACAGAGAGATCTGCTGCATGAGGGTGTCCAATTGGTGATAGCCATCCGGACGGCGACCCAGAACGTCCAGCGTCCAGTTGATCTTGGCCGGCGCATTGATTCGCATCAAGGCAGTGCCTCCTGAAAAAAGTTGTCGGTAGTATGATACCATAGATAACGGCTTCGGCAAAAGACCTGTCATGGCAGGGCAAAAGAAAGAAGCAGGATAAAAGCGATGGGCCAGGACACTTGCGAAAATGCGGATCTGCCAGACGGCTGAAAGGGGGGCGCTGAACGGTGCCGTGCCCGCAGCGGGAGACGGGGAAAGGCCGGGAATTGCAGAAAACGGCGCTGGGAAGCGGTACGCCCCCGGATTCAGCCGCGCTGCTCGGAGATTTCTCCGGTGGAAACAGTAAAAAGACAGGAGAAGAATTCTCCTGTCTTTTTTCGAGGAACAATCAGGCGTTTTTTGCCGTTCGGGTTCGCCGCAGGTTTAGCAGCAGAGCCGGCGGAAGCTCTTCAGCCAAAGCGGGGTTGAGCGCACGCAGCTCTGCAAGAGGCACCGAGAAGCGGCGGCCCACGTCCCAGAGAGTTTCTCCCTCGGCGGGAAAGTATACCACCGGACCATACATGCCGCCCTGTGCTTCGCCGAGGGCCGCATCCGAAAGGACTGTGTGCGTTGTAACACTGCCCGCTTCCACGGCGCAGTCCAGAGCGCACTGGATCAGAATGCTGCCGGTAGCGGCTCCGGCATGGAGCAGCTCGCAGGCGGCGTCAACAACAAGATCCATGCCTTCGGCCAAGGCCGGCGCTTCACAGTCGCAGGCAAAGGGAAGCGCTGCGTCGAAGCTGTGAAGATTTCCTTCGCGGCAAAGGTACAGAATCGAGGCGTATACTGTGCCCGAAGCGGCCAGAGAACCGGCTCCGGCGGTGCAATGCTCCACCGCTGGGCGGAGTCGTGCGGCCAGCACCCGTTCGGCGTCAGGCATTCCTTCTGGCAGGGCAGCCTCCAGGCGCAGGGTACCCCGGCAATTGCACCACAGATCCCGGCGCAGGGAGAGCGAAGCATAGGCGCAGTTGAGCTGTTGGCCGGCGGCGTAGGCGTCCCGGAGAACGGTCTGCTGCGTTTGGGAAAGAGCGGCGATGCGCACCTCTGCCCTGGCTTCAACCGAAAGGATGTCTTCGTCTACGAGAGTGCCGTTCAGCGCCAGTAGACGAGCGCTGGCGCAGGTGTTCTGCGTTCCCTCGGGAAGGGGAATGCGGGCCTCAAAGGGCAGGGAAAACGGCGCCTGCACAACCGTGCCATCCGGCGCGGCAAACAGTGCGCACAGCCGCAGCATTCCGGACAGGGAAACCCTTCCCTCCTCTGGCAGGGCGCTCTGGATGCGGCAAAAGCCGCTGACCGAAAGCAGCTGGTCCGCAGTGCGGGGCAGGCGTACCTCGTCGCGAAGGCCCAGTTCTTCCGTCACCAGATCAGTTTGCCAGACGGAAAGCTCTTCCGTGAGCGACTCAAGGCCTTCGACGGTGATGCCGGAAACCGCAGAAAGTGCTTCCCGCCCTCCCGCGGCGCAGTCGAGCAGCACTTCCGCCCGAAGTTCCAGCCCACCGCCGCTGAGCCGCCAGGAGATATCCGCTACGGAGCACTGTACGCAGCAGCGCATGCCCGGACGGGCCTGCGGCAGATCAATTCCGTGGCGAAACAGCGCTACCGACTCAAAGCCGTGGAGCTTGCCTGCATCACAAAGATATAGTACTGACAGCGTCACTGCTCCATCGGCCATCAGTTTTCCCTCCGCAGCCTCGGCGGAAGCAGTGGCCCGCCCATCGACAGACAGAACCTTGACCATGGGAGGCAGACTGGCCGGGGGCGTGAGCGTACCTTCCGCGGCTGCGCGGGAAAGGGCGCGCAGCGGGGCGCTTTCAAAATGAATGGGTTGCTTTGACAATTCCATAATAATTCCTCCAATTTCTGCGGGCCAACAGGGATAGGGCGGAATACAAAAGCGCCGGAGAAAGACTCCGGGCGGCTGAAATGCTCGCGCCGGGCCGCCGCGCCCCGTTCCCCGGATTTCTGCTTTCTAATGGCTATGCTCCCGGGCACCGGAATATGCGGTAAACGCCAAAAAGAGAGCTTCCCGTTAGAAAACGGGAAGCGGCAAAACGCTTGGAAACGGGAGATCATCCCAGCGCCCGGATGCGGACGCTCTGGGTTAGCACATCCGTATAGGTGTAGCTCACGCGGAGCTCTCCTTCCTCGTCTGAGACCACCACGGTAAAGACCGAGGCATAAGCTCCTTCCAGCACGCCAGTACGGCTGTGAAGCTTTCGGCGGTTGCTTGAAAGCAGCTCCACCGGTCGGCCGATATTCTGTTGGAGATTCTGACGGATTGCGCGCAGCGCTGCAGGTTCCATGAAACATCCCTCTTTCCTGTTTTTTTTAGAATTCCCTCCGATGGAAAAAACATGCGGCGATGTGGATACAAAAAATGGCGAAACACCTGCATTGGAAGAGAAAAATGATGGGAATGCATCAATCCTGCATTTTAGTTCTTGTGGAAAACCTGGAACAATACACAGCAGTTTATCCACATTATCCACAGGATTGTTTTCGGTAAAATGAAAGTATCGCAAAAGGTCTCGAAAAAGTTAGCACCCCAAATGGCAAAGAAATGAGCCATTGTCAGCACCTGAAATAACCGCTACCATTAGTTTGTTGAAGACTAAGG
>Ga0129308_1001646_pt1 | contig 22148 bp, 14 predicted proteins | sample L827metagenome_FD_94440 | JGI IMG/M metagenome (GOLD analysis project Ga0129308, IMG submission 94440) | Ring-tailed lemur group fecal microbial communities from Wisconsin, USA - L827 metagenome | ecosystem: Host-associated > Mammals > Digestive system > Large intestine > Fecal | place: USA... | reverse complement strand
AATCGTCAGCTGTAGGGGCAGGGTTTGCCTGCCCGAAGACACAAAGTAAACTGTTTTCGGGCGAGCGAACCTCGCCCCTACGAACGAAACGACAGCATTATCCACGTTTTGACACAACCCCATTCTCCTTTCATTAAATAGATAATATGAAGAAAATCTTTTTAGTAGTGGCAGCGGCATGTTCGTTGTGTTCTTGTTCACAACAGCAGCCGGTTACTGTAACTGTCACTAATCCTTTGGCTATGGACCGTAGCGGTGAGATGGTGGAAGTATCTATGGCGGAGATTTCATCTAAGTTGCAATTGCCGGATACGGCGCAAGTAATTGTATTGGATGAAAACGACCTGGAAGTTCCTTATCAGGTCACTTATAATGATATGCTTATTTTCCCGACCTCGGTAAAGGCATCTTCTACAGCTACTTATACTATAAAACCGGGTAATCCGCAACCGGTGGATGTCATTTCCTGCGGTCGTGTTTATCCTGAGCGTGTAGATGATATTGCTTGGGAAAACGACCGTGCCGCTTACCGTGCTTATGGTCCTGCACTTCAAGCAACCGGAGAGAGGGCTTATGGTTATGACGTATTTACCAAACGTGTGCCCGAACCGGTGGTGGAAGACCGTTATGACGGTGAGCTGAATAGGAATATCTCTTATCATGTAGACCACGGAAACGGTATGGATGTGTATGCAGTGGGGCCTACATTGGGCGGCGGTACAGCTGCTTTGTTCCCCGATAGCACCATTGCTTATCCGTATTGCTGGAAAGAATGTGAGGTGCTGGACAATGGTCCGCTCCGTTTCACGGCAAAATTGGTTTATAATCCATTGATTATAAAAGGAGATAGCAATGTGGTGGAAACTCGTGTCATTTCTTTGGATAAAGGTTCACAGTTGAACAAAACAGTGATTTCGTTTACTGATTTGAAGGAAGTGACTCCTATTGTGGCCGGTATCGTTATTCATAAAGAAAACCCGACGGGATATTCTTTCGATTCCAATGCCGGGTATATTGCTTATGCCGATTCTACCCAGAATCCGAGAAACAATAACGGTATTATTTATGTGGGTGCTGTATTTCCTGCCAGCCTGAATGCTGCAAAAGCGCAGTTCTTCCCTGAAACAGAAAGGAAAGAACATGGCGGTGCTCTCGGACATGTGTTGGGTATCAGCGATTATGAGCCGGGAACTGAATATGTTTACTATTGGGGTTCGGGCTGGAGCAAATATGGTTTTGCAGCCGATACCGAATGGACGAAGTATTTGGAGAACTTTGCTCAGCAGGTGCGTAACCCATTGACAGTGACTGTGAAGTAAAAGAATATAGTGGATGATTAAAAAGTTACCTGAAAAGCCGTGTGCTTTAAGGTAACTTTTTCTTTTTATTGAATAACCGGAATACGATGATGAAACGAAGAATGATGATTGGTTTCCTATAGCGGATTATTACGTCCCGAAAAGCCTTAGTCTTCGGTAAGGAACTGCTTACTCTTCCTTATGGAATTCTCACAGTCCCTTTCTTTCTTTTGTTGTATCTTAAAAGTTCTTTTTGATTATTTCCTGCATCACTTCCGATTTCTTGTCTTCGTCATTCGCCTCTTTCCTCAGTTCCAGCAAGCGTGCCTTCATTTCTTTGATAACCGGAGCATACTCGGCATCCTTATATGCGTTGTGATTCTCGTGCGGGTCTTTCTGTAAGTCATAGAATTCCCACGACGGAGCAGTCGGAGTATCGTCCGAACCGGTGGCATCCAACCTGTTTCCGTAAAGGAACATAAGTTTATAGCGTTCATTGCGGATACCGATGTGTGCCGGGCGAATGGTGTGGTGTGTCCAATAACGATAGTACATATCTTTGCGCCAATGGTCGGATGTTTTTCCGGCAAGGTTGTTGCGGAAACTTTGTCCTTGCGATTTGTCTGGAGCCTTTACGTGTGCATAATCGGCAAGCATGGCTGCAAAGTCTGTGTTCAGGATAATATCCTTGTTGCGTGTGCCGGCGGGTATTTCTTTTGGATAACGGATGACAAACGGCATACGGAGCGGTTCTTCATACATCATTCGTTTATCAAAGAATCCATGTTCTCCCAAGAAATATCCTTGGTCTGATACATAAATGACAATGGTATTCTTTGCCAGTCCTTTTTCGTCCAGATAGCGGAGCAGACGGCCTATATTGTCGTCGATGGTGGCGCCGCAGCGCAGATAGTCTTTTATCATTTTCTGGTATATCTTCTTTCGGGCGGAAATGCTGTCCATGCCTTCGGTGCTGAAGGGGAGTTCCGGATATTGGCACCACCATGGGCCTTTGGATGCCTGTTCCCATCGCCAACCCATATTTTCAAGCTGACGTCCGGTGAAAGTACGTCCCGAAGCAATGGTATCAAATTCCATCATGGTGTCCGGTTCGGGAAAGGTTACATCATCATATAGATGTTTCATGCGTTCGGGGAAATCCCATGGCTCATGGGTTGCTTTAAAATGGCAGCAAAGCATGAACGGTTTATCGGTGTTGCGTTCTTCCATCCATTGGATACATTTGTCTGTCACCAAGTCGGTTGAGAAGCCTTTCTCTTCTATGCCGCTACGTTCTTCCGTATCATCTTTCCAGTTGTCGGCTGTTTTGAAAAGCGGATTGATGTATTCTCCTTGGTCATGGAACACGCTGAAGGTGTCGAAGCCGGAGGGTTGTGTCTTGAGGTGCCATTTGCCGAAAAGAGCTGTTTGATAGCCGCCTGCCTGCATTTGTTTGGCGATATTGTCCTGATTACGGTCGAAGCTGTCTTCCAGTGTCCTTACTCCGTTAATGTGACTGTAAGCGCCTGTCAGGATAGTGGCCCGGCTGGGGGCGGAGATAGAATTGGTGCAAAAGCAGTTATCCAGCACGCATCCTTCATCGGCGAGGCGTTTGATATTGTCGTTCTTTACATACGGAGCCAATATACCTCCGTACACTCCCCATGCCTGTGAGGTGTGGTCGTCGGAGAGAATAAACAGGATATTGGGACGTTCTTTGTCTTGTTCTTGCGCTTGGAGCTCTCCTGCCGATAATGGTTGGCAAAGCAATGCGCCGGTCAGTAATTGAAGTGTTTTTCTTTTCATCATGTTCTTGTGTTTTTTGTTTGGATAGTTTTCGACCGGCGGTCAGTCGAAAACCTTGAATTCATATCCTTGTTCCAATAACCATTCAATGGCTCTTGGCAATGCATATTTCATGTTCTTTTCCGCTTTAATCGAATCGTGAAAGGTGATGATGGAACCATTGCGCACATAGTGCTTGACTTTGCGCAACACTTGCCGTCCGTTCAGCCGTTTGCTGTAATCGCGGGTAACGAGGTCCCACATTACTATTTGGTATTTATGTCGGAGCATCATATATTGCATCCAGCGCATGTGTCCGTGTGGCGGTCGGAACAGGTTGGTGTGAATCAGTTCGTTTGCCTTGTCGGTGTTGCCCAGATAATTGTCGCTCCGGTATTCAAATCCGCGGATGTGGTTAAAAGTATGATTGCCCAACCGATGTCCGCGGTCTACTATCATTTTAAACTCTTCGGGATGCTTGCGTACATTATCGCCTACCAAAAAGAAAGTGGCTTTGATATTATACTTGTCCAATAAGTCGAGTACCCACGGTGTGATTTCAGGAATGGGTCCGTCATCAAATGTAAGATAGACCGCTTTTACATGCTTATCCATGCGCCAAAAGGCGCGTGGATAGAGCATGCGGAGTATCAGTGGCGGTTGTTCTATTAACATAAGCGTGTGTGCTTTTTATTTTCTTTTTCCACCTACGCGGTTGTTGAATACTTCGTAAAGTTCTTCAAACTTCTTGGTATAGTGGGCAGACATATCCGATTTCGGTTTCTGTTCGCCTTCGCTTTCCACACCGCTTGCGGCATTGCAACGTGCCAAAGCTTTGTTGAGTTCGTCCAGAATATAGAAGTTGCGGACACACTCTTCATACGAATTGGCCAAGCGTTGGTCGTCAAGGCTCAGATACCAGCTGATATATTCCACTGCCTTGTTTGCCAGGTCGCTCAGGATGGCTTCTGCTTTTTCTGTTTCGCCCAAGGCCAGATAATCGTCTGCCATTTCTTTCGAGCTGCTCATGATATAATCATGGGGCACGGTTGTGCTGGGAATTACTTTCAGACTATAGTCGAGAACTTCCAGTGCTTTGTCTTTCTTGCCTTCCTTTATCAGTTGGCTGGCAAGTTGGATAAACATACGGCGGTGTGTCAGGCACATGCGCATGACTGTCTCGTCAATATAGATATCGGGATTGTCGATGCCACCGAACTTGAACTTGTTCATCAGGTTGTCATACATCTTTTCCGAATCGATACGTGCATTGAGTGCTGTGGTATTGAACGGAGTGATGCGGTAGGCAAGGCCTTCCTGTATGAAGTTGTTGCCTAAGTTCAGATGATTGTCGCTGCCCACAGTGATAGCCATGTACAGCGGACGTTCCCAATTGGTATTCGCCAACATTTCGAGCATCATCAGTTCGCTCTTGTAAAGCATACGTTTGCCTTTCAGCGAGATATTCATATATTCGGGTATCTCACCATGCAATGAGTCGGGAATCATCATGCCCGAGCGTTTGATGGCTTCTTTGTCCAGCTTGATGACAATGCTGTCTGTAGGAATCATCTGCAGACCTTCTTTCGGGGAGCGTACCCAGTATTTCAGGATATTCTTCAGCTCATAAGGATTGTCTCCGAACTCTTTTGCAGCATCTTCGGGGTTTTGTTTATAGAAGTTCTTGATGCTTTCCATCACTTCGGGACGGATGGCAACCGCTTCGTTATGCCCCTGCACATATTCCAGACGACTCCAGTCGATAGGTACGGCAGGCGAATCGTATGCCTGACGCTTCATCTGGTCAATGTACCAGTCTGTTTGCAGGTAACTCAGGTTGCAGACACGCACATCGGTGCGGAAACCTTCTGTCTCCTGATTATACCACAAGGGGAAGGTATCGTTGTCACCGTTGGTGAAGATAATCGGGTTGCCTTCTTCCTGTACGGTGCTCAAATAGTTTTGGCCGAAGTCGCGTGCCACGTAGCGGTTGCTGCGGTCGTGGTCGTCCCAAGTCTGGCTTACCATTTGGATAGGCACGAACAAGCAAACTACTGTCGCAAGGATAGAGGCCGGCTTTTCACCGATTTTTTTCTGTAACCATTCAGAGATACCTGCCACACCCATACCAATCCAGATGGCAAAAGCATAGAACGAACCGGCATAGGCATAGTCGCGTTCACGGGGTTGAAGGGGGGTCTGGTTGAGGTAGAGCACAATGGCAAGACCGGTCATAAAGAACAGGAAGAATACAATCCAGAACTGTTGGATACCGATTGGCTCGTAGATTATTTTTCCGTCCGGCGTGGTGATGCGTCTCACCTTGTAAGCTTGCCAGAACAGACCGATAAGTCCGAACAAAAGAGGCAGACAGTAGAATACATTATGTCCTTTATTGTTCTTCAGGTCGGAGGGGAGCAGGCTTTGGTCGCCTACCAGGAATTTGTCGACAGGCGGAATACCGGTAATCCAGTTTCCGTGTTCTATCTCTCCTTGTCCCTGAATGTCATTCTGGCGTCCGGCAAAGTTCCACATGAAGTATCTCCAATACATGAAGTTCACTTGATAAGAGAAGAAGAACTTGATGTTGTCCCATTGGGTGGGGACTTTTACCATCATCATCTGTCCGCATTGGTCGTAAGGCACTTGTGTACCTTCCACTCCGCCCAGCCAGTCTTCGTATGACTGTGCATGTGCCTCGCTGTACATACGCGGGAACAGCATATTCTGTGCATACTTATATTCTGTTTTATGACGAACCACTTCGTAGCTGTCTTTTTCGTCGGGAGTAGCTTTTTCTTTCCGTTGATATATCGGAGCTCCTTCCGTCACATCATACACGCATCCGCCGTCCACCTCTTTGAGTGCCGGTTTTGAGGTATAAGCCTGTCCGTAGAACAAAGGACGGGTTCCGTATTGTTCGCGGCCGAGGTATTCGCCCAGCGTGAAGATATCTTCCGGTGAGTTCTGGTCCATCGGTGTATTGGCTGTGGAACGAATCACAATGAGCGCATACGATGAATAACCTACCATAATCATCATGATGCAGAGTAAAGAGGTATTGAGCGTGCGTGCACTGATTTGGTATTTCTTGTCCAGTTTGGCAAATAGATAAATACCCAATGCCGCTAAAATGATAATGCCGATAAAAGCACTGCTCCATCCATATCCGTAAAACGGAATGCCCAGCATGGCGATAGTGGTGAGGAAAGCGATGTTCATGCGTTTGCGGCTCTTCTCCACATAACTTTCGTATACGCCCCAAATAATAGAGGCTGCCAATAAGATAATGTAGACAATCAATCCACTGTTGAAAGGCATACCCAGTCCGTTGACAAACAGCAACTCAAACCAGCCGCCCACTTTCACTACGCCCGGCACGATGCCATAAAGCACGGCAGCCACCAGTACCATCGATCCGGCTAAGGCAAGCAGACTGCCTTTCAGATTGGCGTCGGGATTCTTTTTGTAATAGTAAACCAATACAATGGCAGGGATACACAGCAAGTTAAGCAAGTGCACACCAATGGAAAGTCCTGTCAGATAGGCAATCAGAATCAGCCAACGGTCACTGTGAGGCTCGTTTGCCACACTTTCCCACTTCAGGATAAGCCAGAATACGACTGCGGTGAACAGGCTGGAGTAGGCATATACTTCACCCTCTACAGCACTGAACCAGAAGGTATCGCTCCATGTATAAGCCAAGGCTCCTACAAGGCCCGACCCCATGATGGTAATAAGTTTGCCCAATGTCATTTCGTTGTCATCGGGGCACACCAACTTTTTTACGAGGTATGTAATACTCCAAAACAGGAATAAGATACACGCCGCACTCATCAAGGCACTCATGGTGTTCACCATACGGGCCACCTGACTGGGGTCACTGGTAAACTGGCTGAATAAATTTGCGGTAAGCATGAAGAAAGGTGCGCCGGGGGGGTGTCCTACCTCAAGTTTGTAGCCGGTAGTGATAAATTCAGGGCAATCCCAAAAACTGGCTGTCGGTTCGATGGTCATGCAATAAGTAATAGCTGCGATGACAAAAGCAATCCAACCAACCAGATTGTTTACTAATTTGTACTGTTTCATGAAATTATATTTGTTTCGTTAACATTCGACGAGCGCAAAGATAGTAAAGATATAGTTATTTACCGCTTGAATGTCTGTTATTTAGTGTTATGGCGCTCATAACTATCCTCTTTTTCGGGTAATTCATCCGGTTTGTACTTCTTTATTATCCTTCGATAATCAGGTGTAAAGGCAATAAAACAGCCGCTTGGTGATTAGAGTTGGAGTTTTTTTTGTAATTTGGTCGCACTTATTAAATCTAAAGAATATGAAAATCATGAATAGAGTAATTGTGGCGTGTTGCATCTTGTTATGTACTTCTGTGTGGCAGATAAATGCTCAGGATTATCCTTTCCGTCGGGCAGACTTGCCGGTGGAGGAGAGAGTGGAAGATTTGGTTCGGCGGATGACGCTGGAAGAGAAGATTGACTTGTTGGCAGGTTATCAGGATTTCTATCTTCATCCTTGTGAACGATTGGGCATACCTGCTTTTAAACTGGCGGACGGGCCTTTGGGAGTTGCTTCATGGGGACTGTTTGGCAAAGCTACAGCCTTCCCGTCGGCATTGTCTTTGGCAGCGTCATGGAATAGGGACTTGGCAGCCCGGGTGGGTGACTGTTACGGACAGGAATGGCGTGCCCGGGGCATTCATTTTCTTTTGGCACCGGGGGTGAATACTTATAGAGCTTCGAAGGGGGCCCGAAACTTTGAATACATGGGTGAAGACCCTTATCTTTCTTCAGAGATGGTGGTTCCTTTCATTAAGGGAGTGCAGGAAAGAGGTGTAATAGCCACCGTTAAACATTTTGCAGCCAATGATCAGGAGTATGACCGTTATACAGTAAGTTCGGAAGTGTCTGAGCGTGCGTTGCGTGAGATTTATCTTCCGGCATTTAAGGCGGCAGTGCAAAAGGCGGGAGTGAAAGCGGTGATGACCGGTTACAATCCGGTGAATGGTGTATATTGTACGGAAAATAAATATCTGATTGATATCTTGAAGAAAGAATGGGGATTCAAAGGTATGCTGATGTCTGATTGGGCATGTACCTACTCCGCAGACAAGGCAGCCAATCATGGACTGGACCTTGAAATGGGCAGTAACGACTGGTTTGTCAGGGAGAAGCTGTTGCCTCTTGTCGAACAGGGAGTGGTGACGGAAGAGACTATTAATGAGAAGGTACGCAGGATTTACGGCACGTGCATCGAAATGGGATTTTTTGACCGTCCGCAGTTGGATACGACGATTCCTGTTTATAACCCGAAAGCCAACCGAATGGCGTACGAAGCCGCTAAGGAGGGAATGATTCTGCTGAAGAATGAAGATAACATATTGCCATTGAAACAGGTGGCTAAGATTGCAGTAATCGGACCTAACGCCTGTTATAACTTGGTGACGGACAGGCAGCATAATGTAAACGGCATTACTTATGGGGGTGGCGGCAGTTCTAAGGTGCATCCTTGGCATGTCACTTCGGTCTTGCAGGGTATAGAGGCGGAATATCCTAATGCGGAAGTGGGGTATGCGGAAGGAATATCCAATGCATATAAGCCGAGATTGTTTCGTTCCTGTCAGTTTTATACGGAAGATGGAAAACAAGGATTGACGGCAAGATATTATAAAATGGGGCAGGGGGATGGCAGTGCTTTGTCCGATAAATTGATTCAGCAACAGGCGAAAGCAGCGGGAAGGACAGTAAATGCCAACAGTGCTTCGGGTGTTTCGCCTGCTGCCAATGGAGAAAGTACGAATAAAGATTTAGTAATGGAAAGAATTGACCGTCATGTAGATTTCTCTTGGTGGGGAACTCCGAAGGAGGGATTGGGTGAGGATTATCGTGTGGAATGGGAGGGCTATGTTCCTGTGGAACGGAATGACAGTCTTCTGTTTTTTGTCGATGCACAAGGAGGGTATCGTTTGTGGATTGATGGAAAGATGTACTTGGATGCATCTGTTTCCCAGTCTTTTGATTGCAGGCAAGTGGCAGTGGAAGGACAGAAGGGGACACGTCTGCATGTGAAGTTGGAATACTTGAACCAGCGGAGTTTGCCCGCAGAGATTCGTTTGGGATATGATTATAAAGGTAATCTGGATTTTTCGGAAGCTTTGCGGTTGGCTCGTCAGGCAGATGTGGTGATATTCTGTGGCGGTTTGGACGGAAGTATCGAGTTGGAAGGGCGTGACCGTCCGTTTGAACTGCCTTACGGTCAGGATATGCTGATAAATCGGTTGGCTGAGGTAAATCCGAATCTTATTGTCAGTCTGCATGCCGGAGGAGGTGTGAAAATGAGTCCGTGGATTGACCGGGTAAAGGCAGTGGTGCATCTGCTTTATCCGGGGCAGGCAGGTGGAAGAGCATTTGCCGAGATGTTGTCGGGAAAGGTGGTTCCTTCAGCTAAGTTGCCTTTTACGATAGAAAAGAGATGGGAAGATTCTCCGGCCTGTGGCAATTATGATGAGACACGGAAAGAAAAGAAAGTATATTATAATGAAGGAATATTCGTGGGCTACCGTGGATATGACCAGAAACAGGTCGAACCGCTCTATCCGTTTGGTTATGGGTTGTCTTATACTTCATTCGAGTATTCGGATTTGCAGTTGGCGGAAATAGACAAGAAGAACAAGTCGGTTACGCTTTCTTTCAATATAACGAATACGGGAGATTACGGAGGGGCGGAGGTGGCTCAGATATATGTGCGTGATATTGTTTCGAAAGAGGTACGTCCGTTGAAGGAATTAAAAGGTTTTCGGAAAGTATTCCTTCGTCCCGGTGAGACAAAGAGTGTTTCGGTTGCATTGGATAAAGATGCTTTTCAGTATTTCAGCGAGAAGAAATCTGACTGGGTGTTTGAGTCAGGGGAATTTGAAATATGGGTAGGTGCTTCTTCCAAGGATATCCGTTTGAAAACGAAAGTAAAGATGTAATAGGAAGAGGAGGTGTGCCAAAATGAAATCGGGCTATCATTTTGACACACCTTTCTATAATCACTTTTCAGTCTGTCTGTCTTCGTGACAGTGGCATTTCAGTATGCGATGGGGGAAATTGCCGTGTCCCAACAGCTCGATGGGGCATCCGAAGTGTTCTTCCAGCCATTCGGTGGGAACTTCCGTATCGGGGTGGTAATCCAGTGTTTCGTTGACACACGCGATTGTCTTTACATTTTGCAAGACAGTACCGATGTCGTGGCTTACCAGGATAATGGCTCGTTCTTTATTGATTTCTTCCAATAAAGAGTATAGTTTTGCTTCAAAGCGTTTGTCTATATACGTGTTCGGCTCGTCCAATATCACTACTTCCGGATTAGAGACAAGCGCCCGTCCCAGAAGTGCCCGTTGCAACTGTCCGCCACTCAGCTCACCGATAGCACGCCCTTCCAGTCCTTCCAATCCCATACGGGAGATAATTTGTCTGACTTGTTCGTGCTGTTCCGAAGAATACCGGTGTAGCAATGATTTCTGTTTGCTGAGGCCGGACAATACGACTTCGTATACCGAAATAGGGAACTTCTTATCGATGCTGTTGTACTGAGGCAGGTATCCCATGGTTATTTCCGGTACTTCTTTACCGTTTTTATAAAAACGGATGGTGCCCGATACCGGTTTCAGTAGTCCTAAGATTAATTTAATCAGCGTCGTCTTTCCGCCTCCGTTAGGGCCGATAACACCTAGAAAGTCACGCTCATATACGGTCAGGTTGACGCGGCTGAGTACGGTCTTTCCATCATAAGCGGCAGAGATATCGGTTAGTTGTATAATAGGATGGTTTGTCATAAGCACTTTTATTTGGTAAGAGACTTTGCCACATTTATCATTTCTTCCTTCCAATCGTAGCTTAGCGGATTAATCGGAATTACATTTACTCCCAGCTCATCAGCTATCAATTTGGCGTTACGTGTATCAAACTCCTGCTGTACAAAAATGACGTGAGCATTGTCACGACGGCAGGTCTCGATTAAATTTTTGAGATGAGCAGGCGAGGGTTCTTTTCCTCCTTCTTCGATGCTGATTTGTTTTAATCCGTAATCGCGGGCGAAATAGCTTAATGCCGGGTGATAAATAAGAAAAGTGGTATCTGCATGTTGCAGTAGTCCGCGAAGTTCATTGTCTGTATGGGTGATAATGCCTTGCAAACTATCCAGACGATGTTTGTAATAGGGTGCATTGACACTGTCCAACTGGCACAGGGCAGCATAGATGTTATCAGCTATTATAGAAACATTCCGGGTGGAGTTCCAAATGTGTGGCTCAATGCCTCCTCCATGATGATGGTCGCCATGGTCGTGTTCTTCCTCATAGATAGGGTCTATACCTTTAGAAGTATCGAATACCTTGAGGTGCGGGGCGTTGGAAGTCAATTTATCCATCCATGCTTGTTCGAATCCAATGTAACCGATGCGTAAGTAGGCAGTACTTTTGTCTAGATTGACTAACTGTTGCGGAGTAGGGTCGTAAGTCTCCGGGCTGCTGCCCTTAGGAACCATACTGACTACATTATATTTATCTCCGGCAATGACTTCCGTGAAGTATCGCAACGGCTCAAGTGTAACGGTTAATGTCTCTTTGCCGGGCTGTTGCTGCTTGGAGCCGCAAGCACTCAGGCAAAGCAGAGTGACGAAAAAGAGAGCGATTCGTTTCATATTTTCATTTATTGATTGTTTATTTAGTGGCTCGTAATATTTCACGTTTCCCACCCGGAGGTCCCGGAAGACGTTCCACTGTAAATCCGGCTGCCTGCAACATTCTTCTTACTACCCCTTTGGCGCAATAGGTGGTCAGGATGCCTCCTTTGTTTAATAGTTCATATAAAGAGTTGAATAAAGACTGTTCCCACATTTCCGGCTGCTTTTCGGGTGCAAACGCATCAAAATAGATAATGTCATAACCGGATAGAGAGGTCTGTCTTGCTCCTTCCGAATGAAAAAGGCGGGTAAAATCCCCTTCTATCTTATGGAGTGTGAACCACGGAGAGAGTGCCACGTCCGTGCCCCATCCGACACGGTGAATGGCGTAGTAATCTTCTTCATGTCCTTTTCCTATAAGGCCGGGATAATTCAATTTATGTACGGTATCTTCACTTAACGGATACCGTTCGATGCCTGTATAATATATTTTCTTCCGAATATCCGCTGCAGTAAGCAGGGTGAGGAAAGCATTCAGACCTGTGCCCAGTCCTATCTCGAGAATGCGCGGTTCGGCAACCGGAGAATGCTTCAGTCCCATTTCAATGAATATATGTTGTGACTCCGTCAATGCTCCTTTTACCGAATGATAATGTTCATCCAACTCAGGCACATAGAGTGTATAACTGCCGTCTGCTGTCTGTTCCAGTTCCATAAAATTATTTCATTAAAGCGGAGGCTTCCAGCACTCCCCAAACCAACAATGCATATCGAAGCACCTTTCCGACTGTCATGGCGAGGATAACAATCCATATATTAGCACGCATCATGCCAAGTACGATGGAAATGGCACTTCCCAAGATAGGGATAAAAGCAAAGAATGCCATCCATGCTCCCCGTCCGTGTACAAATTTCTCGGCACGGTCCATCTTTTCTTTTTTTACATGGAAATATTTCTCTATCCATTCCATGTTTCCCAAATGTCCCATCCAGTAGCAGGTCATGCCCCCGGATACGTTTCCGGCTGTGGCGGCGGCAATACTTATCACCGGGTCTAAACCCAGCGGACCGACACAAGCTGCCAATACAGCTTCCGAACTGAAAGGAAGAACACTGCCGGCTATGAAAGAGCCGAGAAATAGCCCCCAATATCCCCAGTCTATCAGGAATTGAAGAATTGCATCCATAAATTATAAATAGCTAATGTTATTAGGATAACAAATGTAATGATGAAAAAGATGCCGGAAAAGCGATTACGGGTCAAAGTAAATAAATGTCCTGCTAAAATGGACATGATAATGATTTGCAGTTGCAGCAACACGTTGAAGTGCTGAGGTTGCAACAAACCTAATGTATAAGTCCATGCTTCGACGGCTATCAGGAATGAGAGGAACAAACGTGTACGTGTCTTGTCCAAATAGGAGACCATAAAATAGTGCACGCTGCATATCAGTGATATCAGTGTAACGGTTCCCCACGAAATAATTTGATTGGGAGTAAAACCGGTATAGCGGATAGGCTCGAATTGTATCAATGATTGCAATGGGTGGTAAAACAACTCCATTTTATCATAATAGAATGTGTAGCCAAAGAGAAACCAATAGGGAACTATCAGTCCGATAAGTCCGGCAAAGAATGTTTTTGCCGACAATGAGCGGAAACTAATCATACTGATATAGAATAAAGGAGCAAAATACAACAATTGCGGAAAGGCAAGGCTACCGAGTCCGATAAAGAAAAAGGCATGAAAGATGCTCCCTGATGCCTGTCCGGATTCGTAGCTGCGGAATAATTGGAACAGAGCGATGATAAATGCCGGCGGGACAAGGTTGGAGATATGGAATGGATGGAGAAACATACATGCCGACATGATGAATCCAAACAGACTGACGTGCAGCATAGTCCGGGTTCGTATCAGGGTGAAAGCTGTATTCATTTCAATCATCATGTATCCGGTCAACGCACACGATACAAAACTGAGCAACTCACTCCATAAATGGATGCTGGCTCCCCATAAAAACAGGCATATAAGGATGACAACGGGAAGGGTTAACCTTCCCGTTGCTACATCTATTTGGAATTTATTATAGCCTGTCATGCATTATTTTTTCAATGATGACACTATTAAAGGTCGAATCCGATATCCGAACGGAAATACTTCTTTTCGAAATCTATCTTTTTGGCATTGGCAAAAGACTGAGCCAATGCTTCTGCTTTATCAGCACCATAAGAGCTGACTGCAATGACACGTCCGCCGCTAGTCACTACCCGTCCGTCTTTCAATGCGGTTCCGGCATGGAATACGATACTGTCTTTGATAGCATCCAGTCCATTGATGGCGAAGCCTTTGTCGTAATGTTCGGGATAGCCTCCCGATACCAACATGACACATACGGCAGAACGTGGGTCTATTTCCAGTGTCTTCTCATTCAGGTTGCCGGCAGCCACTCCTTCAAAAAGTTCTACCAGGTCACTCTTGATGCGGAGCATGACACTTTCTGTTTCAGGGTCACCCATGCGGACGTTATATTCAATCACCATCGGTTCACCTTTTACATTGATAAGGCCGAAGAAGATGAAACCCTTGTATTCGATACCTTCGGCAGCGAGCCCTTCCACAGTGGGACGAATAATGCGGTCTTCTACCTTTTGCATCCATTCCTTATCGGCAAACGGAACAGGAGAAATACTACCCATACCACCGGTATTCAAACCTTTGTCGCCTTCACCTATGCGTTTGTAGTCCTTTGCTTCGGGCAGAATCTTGTAGTTCTTTCCGTCTGTCAGAACGAATACGGAGCATTCGATACCACTCAGGAATTCTTCAATGACTACAGTGGCGGAAGCATCGCCGAACATACCGCTCAGCATTTCTTTCAATTCTTTCTTTGCTTCTTCCAGTGTAGGCAGAATCAATACCCCTTTGCCTGCACACAGTCCGTCGGCTTTCAGTACATACGGAGCTTCCAGTGTTTCGAGAAATGCCAAACCTTCTTCCAGGTTAGCGGCAGTAATGCTCTTATAACCGGCAGTCGGAATGTGATGACGCTGCATGAATTCTTTTGCAAATTCTTTGCTTCCTTCCAGTACGGCACCTGCCTTTGACGGGCCGATGACAGGGATATTCTTCAATGCTTCGTCGTTTTTGAAGTAGTCGTATACTCCTTTGACCAATGGGTCTTCAGGACCCACTACTACCATGTTTATATCATTTTTTACTACAAACTCTTTGATGGCTGCAAAGTCGTCGGCTTTCATAGCTACATTCTCGCCTACCTCGCTTGTTCCGGCATTTCCCGGAGCTATATACAGTTTCTCAATCTTGGGGCTTTGGGCAATCTTCCATGCCAGGGCGTGTTCACGTCCGCCTGAGCCTAATAGTAACAGTTTCATATTCTGATATTGAATTTATTATTTTAGATGGTCTTCAAAATAGCGGGTGATGTGTTCGTATAAGTGAACACGGTCACGGCCGAACATATTGTGTCCGTCTTCCGGATAAATAAAGAAGTCGGGATGTGTACCTGCATCAATGCATGCGCGCAGGAAGGTGTAGCTGTGTTGCGGAACACAAGTAGGATCTTCGCCGCCATGAATCAGCATCAACCGTCCTTTCAGGTCGCCGGCTCTCAGTTTCAGATTTGCTTTATTATAGCCTTCCGGGTTGCTCAGCGGACTGTCCATATAGCGTTCGCCATACATTACTTCATAATATCCCCAATCGATAACCGGACCACCGGCTACACCTACTTTGAAGATATCATTATAGGTCAGCATGAGGTTGGTGGTCATGAAGCCGCCGAAGCTCCAGCCATGTACACCGATGCGGTTTTCGTCTACATAACCGAGTGATTTTAGAAATTCCACTCCTTTTACCTGATCCTTCATTTCTTCTGTACCCAGTTGGCGGAAGGTGCAGTTCTCAAACTCCCGTCCGCGATTGTCACTGCCGCGGTTGTCGACAGTCAGCATCACATAACCCAGTTGGGCCATGTAAATATCCCATCCTCCGGCGCCATAGTTACGCACATTGTGTATCATTTGTGCATGAGGACCGCCATACACATAGATGACTGCCGGATATTTCTTGTTGGGGTCGTAGTTCACCGGTTTTACCAGACGATAATAGAGGTCTGTCTTACCATCGGCCGCTTTAATGGTGCCGAGAGTGATTTCGGGCATATTGTATGCATCCATCGGATTGGCAGCAGTCAGCAAATTGATATTTTTTCCTTTACCCGAAGTAGGAACAATGCCTATATTATGGGGAACGGTGGAAGAAGTATAGTTATCTATCACATATTTACCGCTTGCTGACAGTTGTACATTGTGCATTCCATCTTTATTCCCGATGAGACGGCGTTTCCCGGTCTTTACATTCACGGCGTATGCGTTACTTTGTAACGGAGAAACCTCAGTGCTCATGATGATGATTTCTTTGGTCTTTTCGTTGAAGCCGAGAATCTTTTGCACAAGCCATTCGCCTTGAGTGAGCTGTTGCTCCATAATAATGTTGTTGGTGATAGTCGCTTCGCAGTCTCCAAACATTTGTTCGGCACCGATAAAGGCACTGAGATAGGGTGGTACTTTTGCTTTGTGGGCATCCAAATCGTACAAATATAAGTGATTGTAACCATCCATTTGACTTTGGTAGATAAATTTTGTATCATCCCAAGGCAAGAAAATAATAGGATGTTGCGGTTCTACGTATTTGGGATGTGTTTCTTTGATAAGTACGGCATCTTTTTCTCCGTTTTCTGCATTATACCGCACCAACTCTGCATGATTTTGGTCACGGTTCAATTCTATCACATAAACGCTCTTTTCGTCCGGGCTCCAACTAACATTAGTGAAATAGCGGTCGGTCGGGTCACCGGCTTTCAGGTAGACAGTCTTTTCGGTTGCAGGATTGTAAACTCCCACGGTAACTTTATGGCTGGTCATTCCTGCCATCGGATACTTGTCCGGTTCGAGGGTGGCGATACGGGTCGTAGTATTCACTTGCGGATAATCCGTTACCATTGTTTCATCCATGCGGTAAAAAGCGAGCAGGTTTCCTTTCGGACTCCAGAACGTACCTTTATAAATGCCGAATTCTTGACGGTGTACACTTTGGCCGCATACGATGCCTTTGGGTTCATCGGTTACTTGGTGGGTTTTACCGTCTGCAGTGGTTACAAACAAATTATTGGCAATGGTGTAAGCCAGCGAACGGCTGTCTTTGTTCCAGTCTTGGTTGGCTGCTTTGGCGGCAATGGGCTGACTCCATATTATTTCTTTCTTGTCACAGTCAATCAGCACCTTGTGGGTAGATGTGTTTACCAGCATCCACTTTTCGGTATATGGAAAAGATACATTATATAAATGATTCATCTTTCCCAGTTCCTTGGCTGCCAGCAAGTCATTTGTGTCTTGCAAGGTGAAGAGGACAGTCTCTTTTCCGTTGGCCGGGTTCACCGCTTTTACCTCTTCTATGTCGGCGTTGATACATACGTCTCCCCACCATTTCAGTCCATACAGATTCTTGGGCTGTAGATTGAAATAGTTGTTTCCTCCCGGCATCAGATCTTCGAGAGTAAAACTTTTCTTATCCTGCGCTATAACACTCATAGTAGAGATACATGATGTCATTAATATAAGTAGGCTTTTTAGTATAATATTCTTCATAGCTTCTTGTTTTTTCCGGTTTGGGGTTCCGGTTCAGAACCTCAAGCCGGTTAATTCTTTACTATCTATTTTCCTCTTTCTTAAAGCGTGGTTTAAACTCTTTTCTTTCTCCGGTTCCTCTGTCTTTTCTGTCTTTGTTCTTGAAATCTCCACGTCCTTCGCGTTTGTCATCAAAATTGCGTCGTTCGCGCCGTTCTCCGTACTCCACTCTTTCACTGTAGCGGCGGGGGCGGGTATCTTCGCGTCGTGGTTTGAAATCTCTGTCTTTACTTTCGGTACGGAACTCCTTATATTTTCCGTCAAACAACTGATATTTGCGGAATTCACATTCCAAAGCACCATTAAACAACGGTATCTTGATAGATGGCTTCAGCCCGATTTGGTCGAAGCATTCTTCACGATAACTCAGTATCCATGCGTCGTTTCCGGCAAATGCATGTTTCAGACGTTCGCCAATCATCTGGTATAAACCTAATAAATCGTTTGTCGAGATGCGTTCACCGTAAGGAGGGTTGGTGATAATGATACTTTTCTCTTTCGGCTGTTCGAATTGCTGGAACGGTTGTATTTTTAAGATTACCTCCTTGCTCAGTCCTGCTGCTTTCACATTATGTGTAGCAATCTCGTTGGCTTTCGGATTATTGTCATATCCATATACTTTATGTGTGAATTCACGCTCTTGTGAATCATCGTTATAAATCGTATCGAATAATTCTTGGTCGAAGTCGTTCCATTTCTCGAAAGCAAATTCTTTGCGGAATACGCCCGGAGCGATATTACGTGCAATCAAGGCCGCTTCAATAGGAATGGTTCCTGAACCGCACATCGGGTCTATCAAGTCACATTCGCCTTTCCATCCGGTCATTAAAATCATACCGGCGGCCAGTACTTCGTTCAACGGAGCTTCTACTGCCTCCTGGCGATAACCGCGACGATGTAATGATTCGCCGGAACTGTCGAGTGACAAAGTACATTTGTCTTCGGCAATGTGGATGTTCAGTGCTACATCAGGGTTATTGATGCGTACGGAAGGGCGTTCGCCGTTTTTCTCGCGGAAGTAGTCTACGATGGCGTCTTTCACCTTATAGGCTACGAACTTTGAATGGCGGAATTCATTCGAGAATACTACTGCATCGACTGCGAAGCTCTTGTTGGTGTCCAAATACTCTTCCCATGCGATGGATTTAATGGCTTCATACACTTCATCGGCGTTTTTGGCTTCAAAGTGCTTAATGGGTTTCAGGATACGGATGGCTGTACGTAGGCAAAAGTTAGCCTTATACATCATCTCCTTGTCGCCGGTAAAAGCTACCATGCGTCTTCCTATTTCTATATTGCTGGCTCCCAGCTCGGTGAGTTCTTTTGCCAGAACTTCTTCCAGTCCCTGGAAAGTCTTGGCGATTAGCTCGAATTCTTCCTTCATTTTAAAATGATAATTACGTAATTTCAATTGATGCGACAAATTTAGTGATTTTCTCTTTGCTATTCAATTATTTAGAAGATTATCTGTTTTTTAGAAGTTAAATAAGGCGTAAAAGAGGGCAGAAAACAAGATTGGTAATGTTTGTTAAAGGTGTGGAATATTGAAAAAGACCGTCCCAGCACAGTGGTTGAGGCGGTCTTTTGAGTTATTTATAAGTAGGGTTTATACTACTTCATTATTTAGCAGGCTGAATCTGTACGGTAGATGTATAGACAATGCCTGTAGCGTCAGTCAAAGTAACTTTTAATGTTGACATACCTGTCAAACCGGTAACTTTAATACCAGTAGCTGTCAAAGCTACGGTTGCACCGGATTCAATTGTAAATTCAGTCTTGACATTATTACCTGTTGCAGTACCTGTTACCAGTTTGTAAGTTGCTTCATTAGAGTTAGTCAATCCTGTTGCTGGAGTGGCAGCAATGTTAACATTGTTTACAGCTAATGTTGATGCATCCAATTCCAACTCGATGCCGGTTGCTTCTCCTGAGGCATCTAAGATGATATCACCGCTACTGATAGCTACACCTGCAAGAGGAGTAACAAGTTTCGATGTATAAGAATCAGATGCTACTGTAAATGCTTCCTGCAAAGCATCGAACTCATCATTGGTCAAGGCTGAGTTTAGAGCAGCAATATTGGCCTGATAGAACAACGGATAGTATGCTGTCATGTTTGCGAATGTATTTTCTTTCAGAGCATCTCCTGTAGCATTGTATACCACTGTCTTATCCAGAATTGCTAATCCTCCTCTGCCGCTGATTCTTGCTATTCCGTTCTCTGTTGAAAGTTCAACATTACTTGAGGTAGCTATCGGAGATTTAGAATCAATATATTTCACGTCATACACAACTTGTGAATACTCTGCATCTGCATAGTTGGCAGTCTTATTAAAGGCTTCGCCAAATCTCAGTTGAGCACCATTCGCAGGTTCAACATAAATTCTAGCATTGAATTCAGTCTTGGCAGTATTCCATTCGGTAGCAGTCTTTTCAAACATATCAGCGAATGAAGGAACAGTTACATTAACCGGCATATTAATCTTGATGATTTCATTACCGGTAATCTTTCCACTTCCTGTTACATAATTTTCATCCATTACAACAAATGACAATTGGTAGTCACCCGGTTGAGCATCAGCAGCTACTTTGCCTGCTACTTCTAATTCAATGTAACGCAAATCAAGAATATCGTCTGTATTATCTGTCCATGCTGTTTCGTCAGCTTTCAGATATGAAACAGTATTGAACTTATTGTAAGTAGAGTTATTCAATGCAGTATTATCTCCTACCAAGAATCCGGTCTGGCTCTTTTCTTCTACTACATAGAACTGAGCTGTTTCACGTGCAGCTTCACGAGTTGCGGCAGGAATATTCTTGAATACGTCACCTAAATCGATGCGTACTTTCTTCAGAACGTCGGCAACTGCTGCGGCGGGTGCAATCTGATGAGTTGTAGCAGCGATGGTTTGAGCAGTTACTGTGCTACCGATGATATTGAATTCAACTTCGTTGTCGGTAATTGCAGATTCGTAACCGTTGATAGCCATTGTATGTACAATACCCTTGATAGTTACACCTGTAGCAGAAGCGGGAACATTGATAGTCATACCGTCAACAGTGATTCCGTATTGTTCTGCCAAAGATTTGTTTGTACCTTCAAAAGTGATGTATGAATCATACAAATCATTCTCTTCGATAAACAATTCTGTGCTTCCGGTGGGGAATTTACCAGATGATAAATCTGCTACTCGTCCGTCTGCAGCTACATATTTTATATCAGCACCGGTTAGACTTGTAATAGCTGCGCTAACAGTAGACTTAGTATCGTCGGGTTTAACAGCCAATTCATAAGTAGTATAAGGAATACCATTGACACATAATGTGTATGCCATAGGTGTATTAGCCGTTACATCAAAATCGAATACTTCCTTGATATTGTTGGCAGTAACATCATCTGTCATTTTGATAGACAAATCCCAGCTACCGTTAGCTGATGCAGCACGAGACATTAATCTGTTGTTTGCAACAGCAGTTATATTTGCCGGAGCTACATTGCCTCTTGAATCGACCAAAGTCAGTGTCTGTGCCCCTAAGTCATAGCCGGCAGGAGTAACCTGAACCTTTACAACGTTAGTCTGGCCTACCATTAACTGATTTCTGGTGATAGCACCTTTTTTACCTCCCCAGTTAGGGAATGCGATATGGGCAGTACCCCATTGAAATGCAGTGGCAGTCCCTTCAATATCAATGAATTCAGGACCCTTTTCTTGAAACTGTACAGAAGTCAATGCAGCAGATGCTTTCATCAACTCAACAGTTTGCAATTTGCCGTTTGCATCGGGCAGAGTGATGGTTACGGTACCTGCGCTTTGATTGTCCAAAATGGCATACTGACCGACCTTGATGCCGGTAGCTGCACCATTGATTGTCAATTCACCGTTTTTCACTGCGACTGTGTCACCTACCTGACCTATCACCTTTCCGTCTACTTTGAGGTCTTTGCCTTCAATAGTAATGGTTAGTTCGTCTACATCAGGAGCTGTTGTCTTGATGGTATACGTTTTTGTACCTGTACCGTCAACTACAGTCAATACACCTGTCTTTTCGTCGAAAGTCACACTGGTCACACCCTTGTCGCCAATCTTTGACTCCAATTCAGACAGTGTCGTTTCAATCTTGTCAATCTTGCCGTTGATTTCGTCGATATCATCGTCGTAATCTTTACAAGACACAAATGTTCCTGTCGAGGTAACCATTAAGGCTCCGAACAGGATTGCACTTAAAAACTTTTTGTTCATAATAGAAAAACTTTAAATTTATAAATTTAAAAAACTAAAATTGGTTATACATATTCTATCGGTTCTGAGGACTGTATCGCCCTATGTTCTTGTTTCATATATCTTTTTGGAGAAACACCCGCCACCTTCTTAAAGGAAGTGTAAAACGTACTTCGCGACAGAAACCCGCATCGTTGGGGCAGCTCCTCCAACGGACACTTGCCTGAACGGAGCAGCTCCTTGGCATATTCTACTCGGTAACTGTTCACCAAATCTTTCAGATGACAACCGAAGTAGCGGTTCACCACGTTGGACAGATAAGTCTGGTTCGTTTCAATCATATCGCTCAGTTTATTCAGTGAAAGCTTCGGGTCAAGGAACACTTGGCGCACTTCCAAATAGTACAATACATATTTATATAGCTCACAATCGACTTTCCTTTTCGGAAACGCTT
>Ga0129308_1001644_pt1 | contig 22182 bp, 14 predicted proteins | sample L827metagenome_FD_94440 | JGI IMG/M metagenome (GOLD analysis project Ga0129308, IMG submission 94440) | Ring-tailed lemur group fecal microbial communities from Wisconsin, USA - L827 metagenome | ecosystem: Host-associated > Mammals > Digestive system > Large intestine > Fecal | place: USA... | reverse complement strand
ATCGAGAACCGCTCGCCTTTTTCCGTCTTTTGTACCGGTTTCAAATCGACTCGTATCTCTTCCACCTTGCGGATAAGCGCACCGGTTGTCGGGCCAGTGACGAGTATCTCGTCTCCCACGCTCAACGAACCGCTCTCCATGAGAAATTCGGCCACACCGAGGTTGGAAAAATACTTCACGCCCTTGCCTATATATATCTTTCGTTTCGTAGCTCCCGAGCCATAATTATGAGTCCATTCGCCCAAGCGCTGACCTAAATAATATCCGTTCCAGAACCCTCGATTAAAGACGGTAGCGAGCCGCTCGTCCCACTGTGCGATCTTCTCATCGGTAAAGTCGTCGTTCAAATAAGACTCGATGGCCTCGTTGTAACACGAAACGACCGTACGCACATATTCCGGTCCCCTTGCGCGACCCTCGATTTTAAATACCCGCACCCCCGAATCGATCAGTTTGTTCAGGAAATGTATCGTTTTCAAGTCCTTCGGCGACATGATGTAAGCGTTGTCCACTTCCAACTCGTTACCGGTCTCCTTGTCTTTCACTTCGTATGAACGGCGACAAATCTGCATACAAGCCCCCCGATTCGCCGAAGCATTCATTTCGTGAAGGCTCAAATAGCATTTGCCGGACACAGCCATGCACAATGCCCCGTGACAGAACATCTCGATACGTACCGGTTCTCCGCCCGGCCCCACGATACGATCCCGCAAAATAGCTTCATGAATACGGGCTACCTGTTCCATATTCAACTCCCGGGCCAGTACCACCACATCGGCAAAACGGGCATAGAATCGCAACGCCTCGGTATTGGAAATATTCAGCTGGGTCGATAAATGCACCTCTACCCCTATCTCGCGGGCATAGGTCATAGCCGCCACATCGCTGGCGATAATGGCCGAGAGCCCGGCTTCCTTCGCCGCATCGATAATACGATGTAACAGAGGTATATCTTCGTCGTAGATAACGGTATTGACCGTCAGATAACTCTTTATATGATGTTCGTTACAAATACGCACGATCTCGTGCAAATCGTCTATCGTAAAATTATTCGACGAACGGGCTCGCATATTCAGCCCCTCGATACCGAAGTACACCGAATCGGCCCCTCCCTGTATGGCTGCCGTCAAAGAATCGTACGAACCCACCGGCGCCATAATTTCAAAATCGCTTCTCTTCATCATAAACAAACCGTTCTATCTCCCGGTGATTATTTTTCGTATTTCGTTCAGTTTATTCAATGCTTCTACCGGTGTAAGGTTATTGATATCGACCTGTAAAATTTCGTCCCGAACCTGTGAAAGCACAGGGTCGTCCAGTTGGAAAAAACTCAACTGCATACCGCCTCTCGACGAAGCGATTTCGGCGGTAGGCTTGGCGATACCGTTCTGGCGGTTTTCCGACTCCAACTGTTTCAATATCTGGTTGGCCCGCTTGACGATGCTCTGGGGCATACCGGCCAGCTTCGCTACATGGATACCGAAACTGTGTTCGCTCCCGCCGCGTACCAATTTCCGCAAGAATATCACCTTGTTGTCGACCTCTTTTACCGAAACGTTATAATTGACAATGCGTTTATAAGTACGTTCCATTTCGTTCAGCTCGTGATAATGGGTAGCGAACAATGTTTTGGCACGAGCTTTGGGGTGTTCGTGTATGTGCTCGACAATAGCCCACGCGATAGATATACCGTCGTAAGTACTCGTTCCCCTTCCCAACTCGTCGAACAGAACCAAACTCCGCTCCGACAGATTGTTGAGAATATCGGCGGCCTCGGTCATCTCGACCATAAAGGTAGATTCGCCGAGCGAGATATTGTCCGATGCCCCCACACGAGTGAAAATCTTGTCCACAATCCCTATCTTAGCGGCCTCGGCTGGAACGAAACTTCCTATCTGAGCCATCAGAACAATTAAAGCGGTCTGGCGCAACAACGCCGATTTACCGGCCATGTTGGGTCCCGTTATCATCATGATTTGCTGCTTGTCGTTGTCGAGCTCGACACTGTTGCTGATGTAGGGTTCACCCGGCGGCAACTGTTTCTCGATAACCGGGTGACGTCCTTCCTTGATGTCGATAACCAGCGAATCGTTTACTTCGGGACGAATATACCGGTTTTCCACGGCCGACTTCACGAACGACAACAAGCAGTCGAGCCGCGCAATGAGATTGGAATCGAGTTGTATGGCAGGAATATACTCCGTCAATGCAAGAATCAAATCATTGAACAACTGCGTTTCCAATGAAAGAATCTTCTCTTCCGCCCCCAAAATCTTCTCCTCGTATTCTTTCAACTCTTGGGTAATATAACGCTCTGCGCTCACCAACGTCTGCTTTCTGATCCAATCGGAAGGAACCTTGTCCTTGTGAGTATTGCGCACTTCGATGTAATACCCGAATACGTTGTTATACCCGATTTTCAAGCTGGGAATACCCGTTTTCTCGCTCTCGCGCTGCTGTACGTGCAACAAATAGTCTTTCCCCGAATAGGAAATTTCTCGCAACTCGTCGAGTTCGTCATTCACCCCCTTGCGGATAATTCCTCCCCGATTCACCAAATTGGGCGCATCGGGATTAATTTCATGCTCGATTCTATCCCTGATGATCGTACAACAATTCAGTTGCTCCCCGATACGTTGCAATACAGGTTCATCGCTCTGCTCGCAAACAGCCTTGATAGGCTCTATCGCCGACAATGCCACTTTCAACTGAACCACCTCGCGAGGCGAAATACGCCCCACCGCTACTTTCGAAATGAGGCGTTCCATATCGCCTATCGTATCGAGTTGCGGATCGATAACCTCCCTAACTTCGGGGTGGCGGAAAAAGAACTCCACTCCGTTCAACCGATCCTCGATAGGCTTCACATCTTTCAACGGAAAGACAACCCACCGTTTGAGCATACGCGCCCCCATCGGGGTGACAGTCCGGTCTATCACGTCGAGCAAGCTCTTTCCCCCTTCGTTCATCGGAGAAAGCAATTCGAGACTCCGCACCGTGAATTTATCCAATCGCACATATCGCTCCTCCTCGATACGAGACAGCGATGTAATGTGCGAAATCTGCGTATGCTGCGTAATATCCAAATAATGAAGCAGAGATCCCGCGGCGATAATGGCGTTGGGCATATTGTGAATTCCGAAACCTTTGAGGTTTTTCGTCTCGAAGTGACGCAATAAGCGATCCGAAGCGGCATCCTCGGTATAAACCCAATCGTCCAACTCGAAAGTGAAAAAACGGGAACCGAAATGCTCCTCGAACAATTTCCGTTTCGTACGCTCGAACAGCACCTCTTTCGGAGAGAAATTGCCCAACAGCTTGTCCACATAGTCGAAATCTCCCTCGGCGGTCAAGAACTCACCCGTCGATATATCGAGAAAAGCCACACCCACTTTGTTACCTTTCCCGAAATGAACACCCGCCAAGAAATTATTCTCTCGGTGATCGAGAATATTGTCGTTAATCGACACGCCCGGTGTTACCAATTCCGTAATACCGCGCTTGACCAATTTTTTTGTCAGTTTCGGGTCTTCCAGCTGTTCGCAAATAGCCACCCGTTTTCCGGCACGCACCAACTTGGGAAGGTAAGTATCGAGAGCATGATGGGGAAAACCGGCCAACTCCACATACTGGGCGGCTCCATTTGCCCGGCGAGTCAATGTAATCCCCAATATTTCCGATGCCACCAAAGCATCGTCCGAAAACGTTTCATAAAAGTCCCCCACCCTGAAAAGCAATATCGCATCGGGATGCTTGGCTTTCATCTCGATATACTGTTTCATCAGCGGAGTTTCGACAATTTCCTTGGCCACGATATATTTCTTTTATATTCGTATGAATAATCCTGTTTAAGAGAAACAAAGATAACATTTTCGACCGGAATTGTGAAATTAAAAAAATGTAAGAAACCGTTTTTATTTTTTTCTATTCCTCTCTTCATCGCTGCCACTCCCCCATTCCCCACTCTCCCCTGTATTTCGAAAAACAAAAAGTCAGCTCTTAAAACGAAGAGTAAGATTTATGCTTCTCTATTGAAACAGCTCTCTCCCTCCTCCCGCCAGACCTTGTAACATTCGAAACATTTCGCTCCTCCCCTGCCGCGTCCCGTAGCATTACGGGGTGTTTTGCAACGCAAAATATAGCGTAGGACGGAGGGGGTTAAAGAAATACCAGCAATAAGAGCAACAGAGACAAGACTTCTCTCCCCCGCTCATCGTAGATGAGATGGGACGAGTTCACCACCGACAAACTATACTTTCAGGAAAATATTTTTCCGATACAGAAAATAAAGGAAGAACCAGCAACAAGCGACATATCCTGCACGAAGGACGACCGCACCGGCAGGCTCACCGGCACATTCTCCCACCCATTGGGATATACCTCCGAACAAAAACTTATTCATGTGAGAAAATCCTACCACCTGCTGCGCCAGATAAATCGTTATCGAATTTAGTCCTATCACTCGGAAAAAGAGAGTCCACGATTTCCACCCTTTCACATCGACGATATAATAGAACAAAGCGAATGACAAGAACGAAAGCCCTCCCACGAAACAGGTAAACGAACTGCTCCAAAGCATTTTGTTAATCGGGAATACGGTATTCCAAATCAGCCCTATGGCGACCAACACAACACCGATTCCCGACAACAGCAAACTCTTTCTCTCTCCGCTTCCCAAGCGGGTGGAACGGACGATTTCCCCCGCATAAATTCCCAATAATGCCGTGACTATCGCCGGAAGCGTGCTCAACAGGCCCTCCGGGTCGAAATTACCGTATATCAATTTCCCCGGCAAACAATGCCGATCGATATATCCGACCAGATTCCCTTCGATAGAAAGAGGGGAAGCCCCCGCAGCATCGGGAGCCGGCACAAAAGCCAACAGCAACCAATAACCCACCAAGATAAAGACAATCAAACCATATTGTACCGACTTTTTCAAACTCATGTAAATAAAAGCCCCGAACATCCACGCCAGCCCGATACGCCCCAAAACGCTTGCCAAGCGCACATCGGGGAAATTCAACTGTAAGAATCCGTTATACAAGAATCCCAGCAAAACGAGGGTGACACCCCGGCGGAGAACCCTCAGGTAAATGTGTTTGTCGCTCGATCCGCTCCCCCTTTGCTTGGCCAATGAAAACGGGAAAGATATACCTGCGATAAACAAGAACAGAGGGAATATCATATCGTGTTGGGTAAACCCGTCCCACGGGACGTGCCGCATGTGCCCCGCTATGACATCGCCCACCGCCGTCGGGTGCAAGGCATTCAAGGCGACTACCAACGGGGCGAAACCCATAATAAAAAGCATATCGAATCCCCGAAGGGTATCCAATGACAACAAACGTGTGTTTTTCTTTGTTTCCATATCCGAATTCTGTTTTTCTGTATAGTATACAAGCGACTCGGCTCGTTTATCCAATGATGCGTTATACTCCCTAATCCGCACCCGCAGCGATCCCGATCGAATGTATGTCTCTGCCTATTTCGACAACAGCTTTTTTATCTGTTCCACATCGTCTTCCCGTTCCGGGGGAATAATTCCCCGTTGATAAAAATTTTCGAAATCCGAGAGAAAGTCCTCTTTTAACTCTTCCTTGTATCGCAGGTATATCTCTTCCGCCTCGGTATATCGACCTTGAAGAAGAAGGGATGCCGCAAGATTTGTATAAATGGTATGATGAGTAGAATCATATTTTGACCCCTCACGGGCATACCGTTCAGCGTCTTCAAAATTGCCCTGAGCGAGAAATAAGAATGAAAGGTTATTGCATGCTCGTACTAAATACGGCTCGTACACTTGTGGATCCGCTGCCGTAAGCCGTTGATAAACCTCCAAGGCAGAGAGATACATCTCCCCACTCTCCTCATAACGTTGGATATTGTAATACAAACAACCTAAGTTATACTGAGTATCTGCCAAATCCGGCTCGTACACCTGTGGATTCGCCACTGCAAGTCGTCGTCGAATTTCCATGGCGGAAAGATACATCTTCTCGCTATCCTCATAACGTTGGGTGTCGCTGTACAAACAGCCTAAGTTATATTGTGTCATTGCCAAATCCGGCTCGTAAACCTGTGGATTCGCCGCTGCAAGTCGTCGTCGAATTTCCATGGCGGAAAGACACAGCTTCTCGCTATCTTCATAACGTCGGGTATCTTTGTACAAAGTACCTAAATTACTTTGAGCCATTGCCAAATCCGGCTCGTAGACCTGTGGATTCACTGCCGCGAGCCGTCTATAAATCTCCATGGCGGAGAGATACATCTTCTCGCTATCCTCATAACGTTGGGTATCTTTATACAAAATACCTAAATTATTTTGTATCCCCGCCAAATCCGGCTCGTACACCTGTGGATTCGCTGCCACGAGCCGTCGACGAATCTCCATGACAGAAAGGAACATCTCCTCGCTCTCCCCGTAACGTCGGGTATCTTCGTACAAAGTACCTAAATTATTTTGAACCATTGCCAAGTCCGGCTCGTAGACCTGTGGATTCGCTGCCACGAGCCGTCGACGAATTTCCATGGCGGAAAGATACATCTTCTCGCTATCCTCATAACGTTGGGTATCTTTATACAAAATACCTAAATTATTTTGAACCATTGCCAAGTCCGGCTCATAGACCTGTGGACTAATGGCCGCAAGTCGTTGGTAGATGTCTAAATTTTCTCGATAACGAACTTCCGCCAAATCGTATCGTTTGTTTGTCTGTAAAAAATGACCATACTCAAACAAACTTTTTGCCAACTCTTCCTCCGAAAGGTTGGCACGGGTCAGCTCGATACCCTGCTCATAGGCATGGCAAGCCAATTCGAAGCGACGAGGCTCTGCATAGTCTGTCATCAAAGCCTTTGCCCGCAAAACATATTCCTCGGCCAACGAGCGTGTCTTTTGAAGTCCCGCCTCGATAAGCGACCGACCGGAATCGACCAGTAGTTTTCCTTGCTCTATCTCTTTGCAAGCCTGAGCGGCATCGGCGGCGATATCTTTTTCATTCAAAATCTCCACGACCCCTTTGCTGTTCCCTCGCTCGAACATCTCTATCGCCAACCGTTTGCGCTCGCTCACCGGCGTTCCGCTCCCGATCAGCTTGTTGATGGATAGAGCAAGATCGAACAGCCGGCTCTCCAATCGATTGAGACTTTCCCGTTTCTTGTATAGTTCCGCCTGTTTCTCGTCAATCATCGGTTGGAGCTCGGCGACACCGGTCGCTCTCAGTCGGGCGATCTCTGTATTCAATCGGGCAATGGACTCTTTCAACGAAAGGTATTCCGGATTCTCGGCGGCAAAAGAGAGATTGTCCAGCTCGGCTATCTTGTGGCCGTAAAGCGAAACGACTCCGTTCTCTATCTTAAAGTGGTTACCCTCGGTTACGGAAGCGTTGCCCGATACCGATGGAATGATCCGCTCCAACTGCATGACAAAATGCAACTTCATGGCATCGTCGGTGGCATAGTTGCACCAATAATGCCCCACCCGATCGAACAAATCTTCCTTGAATCGTTTCAATGCCTCGTCTTCCATTTCACCTTCTATCAAGGCTCGAATATAGACAAATGTCTTGGGGTGACTCTGATTCTTCACATATTCGTCTAAGGCTTGATTGAACTCCTCTATGGTGTATTCTCCCGCTTTGCGATGAAACATACAGATACAAATATCGCTGGCACGTACTATGCGGTTGTAGTCGTCCTGAGTACGGGTTCCGGTGCAAAATGCCGAAAAATCTTCCCAACGTCTGCACCTTATGCGATACCCCCGAGGCTCGAAAATTTCGTCCAAAGAAGCCACCAATGAATGAAAACTGTTACGGTCGTTTTTCAACTCGTCGCTGGATGCCAAAAATACGGTTATGTTCTTCATATCGTTACATCTGAGTTTCACTATAATATAGGTCTGCAAGATAAACAATTTCTACCTATCCCCCCAATTCTCCCGATCGAGATTTCGGTAATTCACCGCTTCGTTGATGTGTTGCACCTGTACCCCTTCGCTACCTTCCAAATCGGCAATGGTACGTGCTACTTTCAAAATACGGTCGTAGGCCCGTGCCGACAAATGGAAACGGTTCATCGCATCTTTCAGCCGTTTCAATCCCGCCTCATCGGGGACAGCGAATTGGTTCAGCAGCCGGGTAGTCATTTGGGCATTGCAGTGAATGCCGGGATAGTCGGCGAAGCGTGCGGCTTGAATTTCTCTTGCGGCAATGACTCGTCGACGAATCGACTCGCTCGTCTCCGACGGACGGGTGTCGGAGATTTTCTCGAACGGGACGGGAACGATCTCCACTTGTATGTCTATGCGGTCGAGCAGAGGGCCCGAAATTTTTCCCAAATAACGTTGTATCGTCCCCGGACTGCATATACACTCTTTCTCCGGGTGGTTATAATATCCACAGGGACAAGGATTCATCGAAGCGACCAACATCACCCCGGCAGGATATTCTATCGAGTATTTCGCACGTGCTATCGTTATCTTGCGGTCTTCGAGCGGTTGACGCATTACTTCGAGAACTTGACGTGAAAACTCGGGCAACTCGTCGAGAAAAAGCACCCCGTTGTGTGCCAATGAAATTTCACCCGGTTGGGGAAAAGCCCCGCCGCCCACCAACGCTACCGGCGATATGGTATGATGTGGCGCCCGGAACGGCCGTTGCGACAACAGCGAACTACCCCGCTCCATACGTCCGGCGACCGAATGTATCTTGGTCGTTTCGAGTGCTTCCTGCAATGTGAGAGGCGGAAGTATAGAAGGCAACCGCTTCGCCATCATCGATTTTCCGGCGCCCGGAGGCCCTATGAGTATGATGTTATGTCCGCCGGCCGCCGCTACTTCGAAAGCCCTCTTGACACTCTCCTGACCTTTGACATCGCTGAAATCCAAATCGAAATGGGTATATTCCCTGAAAAATTCCGCACGAGTATCGATTACCGTCGGTTCCAGCTCGATCTCCCCGTTCAGGAAACGAATCACCTCGGTGATATTCTCTACGCCATACACATCGAGATGATTGACTACCGCAGCCTCGCGAACATTGGCTTTGGGAATAATCAACCCCTTAAAGCCCTCCTCCCTTGCCTTGATAGCTATGGGCAACGCCCCCTTGATAGGAAGAATGGAGCCGTCGAGAGACAACTCCCCCATCAACATATACTCGCTCAATTTACCCGTTTTTATCTTCTCGTCGCTCGCCAAAATCCCCACGGCCAAAGGCAAATCATACGCCGCCCCTTCCTTGCGTATATCAGCAGGCGACATGTTCACGATTACCTGTTTCCTCGGAAATCTGTAACCGTTATGTTCCACGGCCGAGACAATTCGCTCGTGGCTCTCTTTCACGGCTGCATCGGGCAATCCCACCATAAAGAAACGGATACCCTGCGAACAGTTCACCTCGATAGTCACTACAAGAGCATCGATACCCTGCACGGCTGCGCCAAAAACTTTCACCAACATAGTAATAGATTTTGCAATAATAGGTTATGGTGTTACTAAACGTTCGATATAAACTCTCGAAGAGTCGGGCGAAAGCCCTCGGGCGACAATCCGTCCCAAAGAGTCGGCGACCAACAGATAAGGTATGCTTTGGATATGAAGCTCTTTCACCGCGGATAAAGATAACCGCCTTTCGCCCACCGCCGGGCCCATACGGCCGAATCGGCCTCAATTCTCTCCTTCCATACGGCGCTGTCCCTATCCAGCGAAATTTCCACGACCTGCACCAACGAATCGTATCGTTCTGTTATCTCCCTTAAAAAGCCGCTGTACCTCTGTGTTCCGGGTGTCTCGGCAGCCCAAAAACAAAGCAGGGTCGCTTGGGCTTCTCGGGGATTCAGCAATTCGGTCGTATCGGCCACCGTAGTCAATGATAAATAAGGTAATACGGTGTCACTCTTCTGTATGGTTTCAAATTGTCGATACATTTCCAATGCTGTGGCCGGCGGAGCCGACAGTACACGGTCGTCCAACAAACCGATCAACGAATCGCAAAACGCATCGCTCGCCCTTCCCAATACATAATCATCTAACAAAATAGCGCTCACGGGCGAATCTTTATGTTCGCCTACATACTTTGCCACAACGCCTTGCAGCTCCTTGCTCAACTGCTCGTATCGCCGGGTTCTCATTCCCGATGCCGAAATGTTCCTTTCTGCCGACCAAGACTGCAACAACTCTTTATTCTCTTGATTGAACTTAAACAAATCCTTATTTAGAGAACTTCCTTTCACTCTCAACCCGAAAGGATCCTGCCCGTCGCCCGACAATTCTATCCGGTCGCCGTTCTGTACATATATCTTGGTCAGGGGCGTTTTATCGAAATAATAAAACTGTATGGGAATAACTGCCGGAGCCGAGTTTTTGAATGTGATAAAACCATTCTGCGGACGAAGCGTATCCACGACAATGCCGTTTTCAAGACCATAAACGGCATAAATAGGGCGTCCTCCTAAATTATTGATAGTTCCCTCCACGACAAACTCGTTATCCTTGCCGCCGCAACCCGACAGCAAAAGGACACAAATACACAGTACCGCACCTATTTTATTCATGCAAAAAACATTTTCATTTCTTGCAAATGTACTGGATTTTACGGGAGGAGCAAAACAATATCCGGGCAAAACAAAGTATAAAACCCGACAACAATGGAAAAACCGGCGAAAAAGAACGACCTTTTTACCTATAAAATAAAGCCGATATAGCATATATTTGCACAATTATCTATATCGGAATGTATCGGATATAGATGCGGTTCGAAATAAAAAAATGAACAAGTTCATTTTTCATTTCTCCCACCATTTGTTATATTTGTATATGAAACGATTGTTTATCTTACTGCTGATAGTTCTGCTCTGCATTCCGGGTTTTACCCAAATCCGAAACGATGTCCCCCGATACAATCCCGACAGCGTGCGTGAAGAGCTGGACAAAAGACCTTATTTTTCACTATACAAAGACAATTACTTTATCGGGGGTACGAGCATCGGGAGCAAACCGACCAATAAAAATTCCGATGTAAAATTCCAACTAAGCATCAGCCAGAGGCTTACAAAAAGCAAACTTCCATTCGATACCTACCTATTTGTAACCTATACGCAAAAAGCATTTTGGAATGTCTTTCAAGAATCCCTCCCGATGTACGACCTCAATTTCAATCCCGGCATAGGGCTATCGCATCTGGTCATACATCGAAATAGGCTTATCGGACAAGTCTCGCTCCTGATCGAGCATGAATCGAACGGGAAAGACAGCATTTATTCTCGCAGTTGGAATAAAATCTCGTTTATGGGTGCGCTCGCCGTCGATCGCAATGTAGAACTTCAATTCAAAACATGGATACCTATCATCGACAGCGGGAACAACCGGGATATCCTCAAATACTGCGGTATTTTTCAATTAGCAGGTAGTTACATAAGCGACAATCGCCGGTTCGGAGCTACCGTCATTCTCACCAAGCGGAGCGGCTGGAATTTCAATTTCAACACCGTTATCGAACTGAATGCCCGCTTATTCCCCAACGAAAACCAATATTTCTTTATACAATATTACAACGGTTACGGCGAAGGACTACTCGACTATAACAAATTCCATTCTCGCCTGAGAGTAGGGTTCGTCATCAAACCCCAGAATTTCAGCAATTACTGATTCCTCCTTCACACATAGCTTTTTCGGTTCCGCCAAAAATCCGTAGGGTAGGCATGAATTTTAGCAATGAATCACTTGTCGACAAACACATTCCGGACTTTTCGGTGAAAGGTTGATTCTTGCTTAAATTTCTGTACAAAGCGTACTACTCCTCCCCTGCCATGTCCCGTAACCTTACGGGGTGTTTTGCACAGCAAAATATAGGGGAGGTGTCCGAAGGACGGAGGGGTTGAAAAGACACATCAATCAGTTTATATCGAAAATATCCCTCTCCCCCTGCCGTGTCCCGTAGTATTGCGGGGTGTTTCCGTTAGGGAATATAGGGGGAGTGCCCGCAGGACGAGGGGGTTAAAAAGATTATATAGGAGTAGAAATATAAAAAGACAATCCCCTCTGATTTCCGATTGAACCGATATCCCCACTAATCGACAGATCCACCTCTTTATAGCCTCCGTGCAATAGGGCAACACATCATTCCTAATCGAAACACAATATATTCAAAGAGCGAGGCTTGTACGATTTACAAGCCTCGCTCTTTGAATACACCTTTTTTATACTCCTCCGAACAAAAGGAGTCGAAATTTTATCCTTGTTGCATCACGACCTCGGTCAAGTCGGTGCTAAAAATCCGGTACTCATTTTCTGTTATAGACCGGGGAGATGTAAGCACGACCAACGAATGAGGCGAATAACCCACCCGATAGGGAGGATGCGTATGGGCAAAAGGGTTCTCATGGAAGCCGCACTTTCGGTAAAATCTCAAACGAGCTCTCGAAACAGAATCGACGACAGGATCGATTTCCAGCAAAACAATTTTAGAGGTCGAGCGGAGAAACGCATTCAAAATTTCGCTTCCATACCCCCGTCCTCGTAATCCTTGATGCACTGCGAAATGCTCTATATACCTATAACTGCCAAACTCCCAATAGGAGATAAATCCGACAAACATATCCCCTTCGCTATACCCTACCAAATGATAATCGGCACACGAGAACGCTTTTTCCTGCTGCTCTTGCGTCCGCTGCTCGAAGATAGGGAAACTGACAGTATACAATTTCCGCCACGAGTCGTAAAGCTCATGCTGCGAACTATCTATATCTATACAATTCATAGTCATATAATATTTCCCATGAATATCCCATTATCAAGGAATCATATCACCGTGGCAAAACCGGTACACACGATCGCTCGAATCCTCATTATGCCATTCCGAAAGCCTTTTTCACGACTTCGACATAATCGAGTTTCTCCCAAGTGAACAGCTCTACCTCACGAACGATCGGTTCGGGGTTATAATGCGATTTGAATGTCTTCACGATAGTTTGCGGTTTTCTTCCCATGTGACCGTAAGCCGCCGTCTCTTCATAAATAGGATTACGCAACTTCAAACGTTCCTCGATAGCTTTCGGACGCATGTCGAAAATTTCGCACACCCGTCGGGCTACCTCGGCATCGCTCATCGCCACGTGCGATTTACCGTAAGTATTCACATAAACACTCACCGGTTCGGCGACACCTATGGCATACGACACCTGCACCAGAATCTCGTCCGACACCCCTGCCGCTACCAAATTCTTGGCAATATGACGAGCGGCGTATGCGGCCGAACGGTCTACCTTCGAGGGATCTTTTCCCGAAAATGCGCCACCTCCGTGACCACCTTTGCCGCCATACGTGTCGACGATAATCTTGCGACCCGTCAATCCCGTATCCCCGTGAGGCCCGCCGATAACGAATTTGCCGGTCGGATTCACCAATAAAATCAACTGGTCGTCGAACAAGGTTCGTACCCGTTCGGGCAGTTGTGCGATCACACGAGGCAACAACACCTGTTTCACATCGTTGTAAATCGTCTGTAACATCTCCCGGTCGGCCGCTTCCTGAGCCTCTTTCGAGTCATCGGCCGGAATTACGAATTCGTCGTGCTGGGTCGACAATACGATCGTATGCACCCGCACAGGTTCGTTCCGTTCATTATATTCGATGGTTACTTGCGATTTGGAGTCGGGACGCAAATACGAAGTCACCTTCCCCTTGCGCAGATAGGTCATTGCCGAAGCCTCCCGGCGGATAACGGCCAACTCGGTAAGCAACAAGTGAGACAAATCGAGCGACAACGGCATATAATTATCCGTCTCATTGCAAGCATACCCGAACATCATACCTTGATCTCCCGCCCCCTGACTCATCGCTTCGGCGCGCTCCACGCCCCGATTGATATCGGCCGACTGCTCGTGTATGGCCGAAAAAATACCGCACGAGTCGGCATCGAACTTATACGAACTTTTATTATATCCGATACGGTGAATCACTCTGCGGGCAACCTCCATCAAATCGACATAAGCATTCGATTTAACCTCGCCTGCCAATACGACCTGACCGGTCGTTACAAGGGTCTCGCATGCGACTTTCGAGTTCGGGTCATACGCCAGAAACTCGTCGAGCAAAGCGTCCGATATCTGGTCGGCCACTTTATCGGGGTGTCCTTCCGACACCGATTCCGAGGTAAACAAATAATTCATTGGTTTCTCTCCTGAATAATAGTGATACATTATTGGAGGAAGAAAGACCGCAATTCCCACGAAAACAAAGGTGATTCGATAAAGCCGGACGGGCTTCGAAAAGCCCCGTAACGCAGTTTTAGCATTTTTTTCCGTGGTTGCAAGCAGCCAAATCCTTCCACATTTTCGGCTACAAAGATAGTACAAGTCCAAAGCAAAAGCAAATTTATTTGCAATTTTACCGAAAAACAATGTACATAGAATAGAGATGTACCGGCAAACGCAAAGTCACTCTATGTTGTAGGCCTTTCCCCGATCGTATCATATAAATAAAACTCTGGGGCTAAATCACTTTTCGTTCTGTAAACCTTTCAATAGCTCCGTTGCCGTCTTTCCCAATACCGGGTGCACCCATTGCGGAGCTATTTCGGCAAGCGGGGTCATCACGAAAGTCCGCTTATGCATATACGGGTGAGGCAACACCAGCGAGTGAGTATCCAACACCAAACCGTCATAGTCGAGTAAATCTATATCGATAAGCCGGTCGACATAGCTGCCATCTCCTTCCCGATGTTTTTTACTACCCAATTCCTGCTCGATTTCCTGTACGGTGAATAATACCTCTTCGGGAGATAAATCGGTATCTACTGCGATAGCGGCGTTACAAAACGTATGCACCGATTGATAGCCCCACGGAGCCGTCTTATAAAACGACGACACGGCAACGACCGCTCCCACCCGTTCACCAATCTTGTCGATGGCTTTTCTCACGATTCGCTCCTTATTCCCCAAATTCGAGCCCAAGCCTAAATATACTCGTTTCCCCATAGTTTTTACCTCCTTTTTGCGCTACTAAGATAGCAAAAAAGACGTTTTTCGCAAAAAAATTTTCCCCTTCTCTCCCCATTATTATGACTCAGTCTATATGAATAGAGGGTTACTTTTAAACTCCTCCCTTGCCGTGCCCCGTAGTATTGCGGGGTGTGGCAAAGCCGTATAGGGGAAGGTGGCACATAATGACGGAGGGGTTGGAATATACAAGGACAATCCCCACGAATTATCGACCGAGCCATCATCATACAGTTCGCAAAAAGATTTTTTTCGTCTTTCTTCTAAGGAATGGATTACTCTCCAAGCAGAAACTATCCACACCGAAAATAAAACGAATAATCCCCTTGTCTTTATCCGGCACTATCACCTTCGGATTCCGACAAGAGGATTATCTCAATCGATAAGATTCTTAAAGACCTAATCTTATGGTTAGGTTACATCATCTACAAACCTGTTTATTTCATTTCCCCATTTCATTTACAGGTACATAAAAAGTAGTGGTCGTAGGAGTGTAAATACCCCATGTAAGAATGTTCAAAAAACCATCTAAGAAAGTCCAACTGTTTTTAATTACATAATTCTCGGCATCCCCCACATACTCTTTGGCCTCCATCTTCGTATTACCGACAGGAATCAAGCCATACAACAAATGATGGTTCATCACCGAATTTACTTTTACGACAGGATCGTTTTTCTGTACATTTCCCACACAGATTCTCGCATTATAACAAGAGGATAACGACAATGCCAATAATGCACACGCAAATAATCTTTTCATGATAATGAACAATTTTTGCCTTCCTGTTCCCCTTCGGAATGGCGTTTTTAAAATAGAAAAGCGTGGGAACCTGTCAATTTATCAACCTTGAGGTACGACCAAGTAACCACGCAGAAATAAACAGCTAACCCACGCATGCTGTATGACAACATTGCCTGAGCAATGAATGCGCACACGCCTGCATGAACGTTTGTGCCGTTTATCCTTCTGCTAAAAATTGGTCGTTTTCAAGGTTAGGATAAAACGAAACGCTTCAATAAAATATGTATGTTGTAGCTACAACAGTTACAAATATAAACACTATTTTAGAAATATCAGTATAGAATCCTCTACATTTTAAATTTTTCCCGGTTCGCTGCTATCACGGAAAAATATCCAAACCTCCTCTTTTGTGTTTTACAACGCAAGATATGGGGCGTTTAGGTAATTTTTCATTTCAAAATAAGGCTTCCCTTGACTTGCCTGCAATGGACAGTGGAAGTCCTTCCCGACTTATGGGAGAAAGAGAGGGGAAAAGAAATCAGAATAGAGCAGAGATGAAGACAACCACGAAATAACCGCAGAGCGACACCTTTAAAATTACCCCCAAGAGAAATCCTACAAAAGCGCCCAGCCCGGCTTTGAGAGCTTCGTGTGTGAGTTTGCCACCCAACAGTTCGCCAATGACGGCTCCCACAAGAGGACCGAAAATAATGCCCCATGGAGGGAAGAGGAATATGCCGATGACGGTTCCCGCTATACAGCCCCGGTTCCCCCATTTGCTACCTCCGCTGTATTTCGTGCCGATGAGAGGTGTGAGGTAATCGAGCACCTGTACGATAATGACCAATATAGCCCAGACGATAAGTTGTGTCGCAGTAAACTGCACCTTGTCGGTGAGATGAAGAAGTATCATACCCACATAAGAGAGCGGAGGACCCGGAAGTGCCGGAAGAAAGCAACCCGCTAACCCGACGAGCAAACATATCGCTCCTACAATAATCCATATAATATCCATATCGTATCTATATTTTGCACGTTGTGCATGCAGAGTAAAAAACGAGTCGGATAAAACCAACCTCATTTTTTCATACCCGACTCGACTTATTCTCGCATATTGCAAAGATAATACAAATAAGAGCAAAAGCAAACTTGCTTGACTATGCCGAACCGTATCCTATATTCTACAAAGATAATATGAACGAACACAGAAACAAATAAATTTGGTTATCTCCTTGCCTTGCACTATTTTTGTCTCACAAAACAAAAATCAATACAATGAAACTTAAAATTTATTTATCACTATTATTGTTTTCCTTTTTAAGCGGAATGGTGTCGCAGGGTGCAGAACACCCGAAACGAGAATTTCGCGGCGCATGGATTCACACGGTAGGTCAGAGTCGCTACATGGAGATGAATCGGGATGCGATGCAAGACTATTTCGACCAAATGTTGGATAGTTTGCAGCATATCGGTATCAATGCAGTTATTTTCCAAGTGCGCCCGACGGCCGATGCCTTTTATCGTTCGGAGCTTGAACCGTGGAGCAAGTATCTGACCGGGAAGCAAGGCGTGGCTCCCGAACCGTTGTGGGACCCGTTACAATATATGATCGAGCAATGTCATGCCCGCAACATGGAGTTGCATGCATGGCTCAACCCTTATCGGGTGGGAACTAATGCCGATGAGCCGCTCGCCGCATCGCACATCTATCATAAACACCCCGAATGGTTCGTGCAGTATAGCCGGCAGCTCTATTTCGATCCGGGGTTACCGGAGTGCCGCCGGTTCATCGGCCGGGTAGTCGACGATATTGTGTCGCGATACGATGTAGATGCCATTCACATGGACGACTATTTTTATCCTTATCCGATAGCAGGCAGCGAGTTCCCCGATGAAAACAGTTATGCCCGGTACGGTAACGGTATGGATCGTGGCGATTGGCGTCGGGAGAATGTCAATGCATTGATTAAGGAACTGCACGAGATTATCAAATCGCGTAAACCGTGGGTGCGATTCGGTATCAGCCCGTTCGGTATTTACCGGAATCAAAAGAACGACCCGGACGGCAGTGCGACGAACGGGTTGCAAAACTACGACCAGCTCTATGCCGATGTGTTGCTGTGGACACGCAACGGTTGGGTCGATTACATGTTACCGCAACTTTATTGGGAGATAGGTCATCAGGCCGCATGTGTCGAGACACTGATTTATTGGTGGAACAATCATGCCAACGGACGTCATCTCTACATCGGTCAAGACGTGGCACGTACGATGAATGCTACCGACGTGAATCCCATATACACGCAACTGAACCATAAAATGCAGTTGAGCCGTTATCTCGACCATGTAGGTGGGAACTGTTTCTGGCCGGGCTATTCCTTGTTGGAAAATTATAAAGGCATAGCCGATGACTTGAAGGGGTATTACCATGCGGTTCCCTCCCTTATCCCGGCCTATACGTTTATCGACAGCAAGGCTCCCGACGAGGTGAAGGGCTTGAAGGCAAAATGGACTCCCGAGGGATACGAATTGCAGTGGAAGAGAAAGAAAACCGACGATGAGATGCAGAAGCAAATTTATTTCTGTGTCTATCGTTTTGCACCCAGCGAAGACATTTGTTTATGTGATGCATCACATCTCGTAGCCATTACTCGGGACACGAAATTTTTGCTCCCTTATAAACACGGAACCCGTCAATATGTATATGTAGTGACGGCGGTAGACCGTATGCACAACGAAAGTAAGGGTAAGATAAAGAAAGTGAAGTTGTAAACCGGCATCTTCACCGCCCGATGAAAGCAAAAAGAAGTACATGGAAAAGTCGAACTATATTTAACCTCCTCTGTTTTTACTCCTTCGGTGCTTTGTGTGTATTCTTCCCCTTTTCCTTCCTCTGTACACTCTTAACCTCCTCCCTTGCCGTGTCCCGTAGCATTGCGGGGTGTGGCATCAGCCATATAGGAAAGGTGTCCGCAGGACGGAGGGGTTAGAAAATACCGGCAACAACAAAAATAACAGGGAGCAGCAATCTCTCCCTCTGCTCATCGTAGATGAGATAGGGGGAGTGCCCGCAGGGCGAGGGGGTTAAATTCCCTGTAAAAAAAATCTCAAAATCTAAGAAGTTGTTTTAAATTTATTCCGAGACAGATTGAGACCTATGTTGAAGCTGATTGGAGTCCGAGATATGCAGTCAATAGCGGGCTATTGACAAAAATCAAGGGATTCAAGATGCGAGACAGGGGCTCAATAGGGCCGGAACATACCTGCTTGCTATGATAATATTATTTCTCTATAAATTTAAAACAGCTTCTAATATTTAACCCCTCTCCGCAGGATTCACTCCTGCGGCGTCTCCCCTATCTCCGATTGAAAATCGAAGCAGGGGAGAAGTTAGAGACTACCAACCGACTAACAAAATAGCCCTCAACAAAATAAGTATAAGCATCTCAACCTCTCCCTTGCCATATCTCATAGCACTACGGTCTGTTTTCCACATGGAAAATATAGGGAAGTAAAGGGTTCGTCGAAACAGCCCCGTCGATTTTCCAAAAAAAGTTTTATACACTATTATACCCACCTTATAACACCACGAGACACAGCAGAAGACAATACTTTCATCGTTATTGAAAATCCACCGGACTGTCAAAAAAAAACAACAGGCCGCTTCGACGAAGCGGCCTGTTGCGTATAGAGTCAAATCGTGTACGATTACAGTTTCGGACCGGCAGCAACCAAAGCCTTACCGGCAGCATTGCCTTCGAATTTAGAGAAGTTCTTGATGAAACGAGCGGCCAAATCCTTAGCCTTAACTTCCCAATCGGCAGCATTAGCATAAGTATCGCGAGGATCGAGGATATTTTTATCCACACCCGGCAACTCAGTAGGAACAACGAAGTCGAAATAAGGAATAACCTTTGTCGGAGCTTTGTCGATAGAGCCATCGAGAATAGCATCGATAATACCACGAGTATCGCGGATAGAGATACGTTTGCCCGTACCGTTCCAACCGGTGTTCACCAAATAAGCCTTAGCGCCTACCATTTCCATTTTCTTAACCAGCTCTTCGGCATATTTGGTCGGATGCAATGACAAGAATGCAGCTCCGAAGCAAGCCGAGAAAGTAGGAGTCGGTTCGGTAATACCGCGTTCTGTTCCGGCCAATTTAGCGGTGAAACCAGACAAGAAATAGTATTTGGTTTGTTCTGCGTTCAAGATAGAAACCGGAGGAAGAACACCGAATGCATCGGCCGACAAGAAGATTACTTGTTTAGCGTGAGGACCTTTCGATACCGGTTTAACGATATTATCGATATGATAGATAGGATAGGAAACACGAGTATTTTCCGTTACGCTCTTATCTGCGAAATCGATCTTTCCGTTGGCATCAACCGTAACGTTTTCGAGAAGAGCGTCACGTGTAATGGCATTGTAAATATCGGGTTCGCTTTCTTTATCCAAGTTGATAACTTTGGCATAGCAACCGCCTTCGTAGTTGAACACACCGTCGTTGTCCCAACCGTGTTCGTCGTCACCGATAAGCAAACGTTTCGGGTCGGTAGACAAAGTAGTTTTTCCCGTTCCGGAAAGACCGAAGAAGATAGCTGTGCTCTTGCCTTCTTTATCGGTGTTGGCCGAGCAGTGCATCGAAGCCATACCTTTCAAAGGATTCAGATAGTTCATGATCGAGAAGATACCTTTCTTCATCTCACCGCCGTACCAAGTATTCAAGATAACTTGTTCGTTAGTCTTCAAGTTGAAAACGGTAGCGGTTTCAGAGTTCAGACCCAGCTCTTTGTAGTTGTCTACTTTTGCTTTGGCTGCGTTGAACGATACGAAATCGGGTTCGCCGTAGTTAGCCAATTCTTCATCGGTAGGACGGATAAACATGTTCTTCACGAAGTGAGCTTGCCATGCAACCTCCATGATGAAACGAACTTTCAAACGAGTAGCGGGGTTAGCGCCGCAGAAAGTATCCATTACGAACAGTCTCTTTCCCGAAAGCTCTTTAACGGCTTTGGCTTTCAAATCGGCCCAAGCTGCTTCCGAGCAAGGTTTGTTGTCGTTTTTATATTCATCGGTAGTCCACCAGATAGTATCTTTGCTGGCTTCATTCATCACAAAGAATTTATCCTTAGGAGAACGACCGGTATAAATACCTGTCATTACATTCACAGCACCGAGTTCAGTCACCTGACCTCTTTCATAACCTTCCAATCCTGCTTTGGTTTCTTCCTCAAACAGAACTTCGTAAGAAGGATTGTGTAAAATCTCTTTTACATCCTTAATACCATACTTGCTTAAATCTAATGTTGCCATTGTTTTTGAAATTTAATGGTTTATAAAATATTTCTCTTTTTTCTTAATCCATGAAAACCGACTGCAAAATTAAAAACAAATTCTACAAGTAACGATTTAATTAAAGAAAATTTTCGCTAATTGTTTGTATTTATTACAAACACACCCTCAATCGCTATGCCAAGATAGCAAAAAGGTCTGTTTCTTTCCTTTTTAAAGAACAAAACAAAAGAAAAAACAATCTATAATTTTCCAAAACAAAATTTATACGTACTTTTGCTCTTCGGCAAAAAACACAAAATATGGAAGTAATCAATTTTGCGGAAAAAAACTCGGTAATAAACCGATTTATGGCCGAATTAAGAGATGTAAATATTCAAACCGACCGAATCAGATTCCGGCGAAACCTCGAAAGAATAGGCGAAATAATGGCTTACGAAATAAGTCACCGGCTCCATTACTCCGAGAAAAAAGTAAAAACACCGCTGGGAACGGCCCATGTCAATCTTCCCGACGATACAGTCGTGTTGGCCACTATTCTTCGGGCAGGTCTGCCTTTTCATCAGGGATTCCTCAGTTGCCTCGACGATGCCGAAAATGCATTTGTCTCGGCTTACCGGAAATATAAAGACAAGCTGAATTTCGACATCTTTATCGAGTATATCGCTTCACCGCGAATCGATGGTAAAGTATTGGTACTCACAGATCCCATGCTGGCGACAGGCGGATCTATGGAGCTATCCTACAAAGCCCTGCTCACCAAAGGCACACCCAAAGACATACACATCGCATCGGTAATCGCAAGCCGGCAAGCGATCGATTACGTGAAAGACCACTTCCCCGAAAACACGACAATATGGGTAGGAGCGATCGACGATAAATTAGACGAACACTCCTACATCGTTCCGGGACTTGGCGATGCCGGAGATTTGGCATACGGAATAAAGGAATAACAACCGAGAACAAATTGCTGAAATTATAAACATCATGTCAATCACTATTCAGGAAATATCAGGAACTCGCGGTTTGAAAAAGTTCGCAAAGTTCCCGATAAATTTATACAAAGGAAACGAATACTATGTACCGTCTCTGGTTCTGGACGAAGTAGGAACCTTGAATTCGAAAAACAATCCGGCGTTCGACTT
>Ga0129308_1001642_pt1 | contig 22209 bp, 22 predicted proteins | sample L827metagenome_FD_94440 | JGI IMG/M metagenome (GOLD analysis project Ga0129308, IMG submission 94440) | Ring-tailed lemur group fecal microbial communities from Wisconsin, USA - L827 metagenome | ecosystem: Host-associated > Mammals > Digestive system > Large intestine > Fecal | place: USA... | reverse complement strand
GTTTTCATCATACAGACTCCTTATGTTTTTTCTGGACAATTAAACAATAAGATAAATCTGTATGATTTGGAAGAGGTTTCGGCCTCTTCCTTTTATTTTTGCCAATGATAATTATACTCTAAGTTAATGCTTCCATAAGTTGTTAAGCGCTTTATTTCTCCGCTTGTAAGTTGCTGAATAAATAATTTCAACTGGACATCCGAATATTTTCTCAACAATAGAAAAAGATTTAAATTGTTAGGCTTCTTATCTGATATCCAAAACACTTTTGTTTTGCGCAAATCCTTGTTGTCTTTCAGACCTTCAAGTACGCCAAATACACTTTCCGGAATATCTAAATCAGGATATTTTTTCAAAACAATGCTTGTATCTTCTAACAGTAATGATTTGCATTCATCAGTATTGGTATTTACTATAGCCGAATACTGAATCTTGGTTCCCGTAAAATCACATTTATTAAATTTGCATCCTTGAAACACGCAGTCTTGAAATACTGCATCATTGAATTTGCATTTCTTAAAAGTGGTTCCCCAAAAATCACATCCCTTAAAGCATGCGTTTTTGAATGTGCTTTTTGAAAAATGTGACCCTCTGAAGTTTATATATTCAAATGATTCCCCATTCCCTTTGCACGAAGACAATATGCTCTTTGATAGATAACGATATCTCATGGTTTTAAGCCTCCGCCTTCCCGAATGAGATACAACGAATATACGATCTATACTGTCCACTATCTCAATACTTTTTTATCCTTTCAACGAAATCGACAGCTCCCCACCGAACGTTCCGGTCGTAAACCTGTCATCCTCCATAATGCTCTCCTTGCTTACCTTATATTCAAACGGGAACAAGTACAGTGAATTCTCCAGGTTCAAAAGAGAGTAATATCCTGCATCGTCAATCTTCATCATTGCGAAAAGAAGGAAATTTACAATCTCCGACCTGGACAACTGACGCTTCTTTATCGAATATACTCCGACCTTCTTGCTTTCCAGCACATCCATAGCTTTCAGCGTAGCGATCAATTTATCGATGGAATGATACAATGTGGACCTCTCGCCCCACTCATCAAACAATTTCTGCTTAATCTGCTTTGTTGTAATCGTCTCTTCAAACTCACCGATTTTACCGATCAGCCGGCACATATCCTGAAATACCGGATAAGCAGCAATCATCATAATCCAGTGAACAGGAATTGCATAATCAGAATCCTTCTGAATCAACCGTAGCGCCTCATCTCGAAGAGCACTAGTATAATCGTTCTCATAAACCCAAATATTCATCAGGATTTCCCTAGTCTTTCGTAAAACCGTAGGGCTCCCGATTTCAAAGCTCAGGTATTCATTCAGCTGCTCCTTTATTTTATTTTCATCCAATCCTTTCGCATACAGCCGAACCGCTTCATTCAGCCAAGGAAGTTTCAGATTCCTTGATAGGCCCACCATCTTAGCCATTGTTATCCACCGCCTTTATCTTAATAAACGGCACAATCACCTCATCTATCGTGATTCCACCATGATTCATAATCTCTTCACCCTTTGCATCAAAAGAACCTCCGATACCGAAAATCAAATATGTAAAATCCTTGTCCAGATAGTATCCTGGATACTCAATAATTCCCGCATACTTTTCCAGAATTGCAGACTTGTCTGCGAAGTCCTTCAGCACCACCATCCTGTGACTCTTCGTCTCTGTTTCGACTCCACTCTTCATCAGCTTACCCATGCCGGTACATGGAACATTTCCATGATCAGCACTAATGTAAACATCGAAACCGCGCTGGAGCATTCGCCGTACTGTACCAATCAGCTTTCCCTGTCGCATCAGCAGAGAGATATCATTGTACATTCCGGTACGTCCCTGCAGCTGGCCATGAACCATATCATCCACATCATTGATGATGATTGCCGCACAGGATACGGCGGCACCAAAATCCGCCTCATATCCTCTGTCATAACCAATCTGCGCATCCACATAGCCCATGCGCTTTGCGCACTCAGTAAACTCTTTCTTCTCCTTGCTCTGGCTCCACGGATTTTCCAGCTCCCTCGGAAACTTATTTGACAGCAGGCACTGTCTCGAAACTGAAGTGACTGTAGGGATCATCGCCATTGCATGAGATACATCGCACTTGATATCTCCAAAAGATCTCGACAGAATCTTCCAATCAAATTCGGACATGCCATCCATTACAATGATCACAAACTTCTTGCTGTGATCATGCATATAATCCATCGCCCTGCTCACAAGCACTGGCGTGTCTCCCACCATCTCCGATGAAAGCCTTCCGAAATCCTTTAAAATGTAGTCCACAAACGGACGGCATACATCTTCAATGTCTACCTGGATACTGTACTGTTCCGCCAACACATGGATAGATGCTTTCTTCTCAGCGACAGCAAACCAGTCACGATATGAAGACGCTTTATCCACATCCTCCGTCAGTTCTCTGCAGAGATCATCCACATATCTCCGTACATTATCTTTTCCAAGAACACTGTCTCTGATGAAACTCACTGTTGCCTTATACGCACTGAGATCAGAAAAATTCTTCCGATATGCCAGAGTCAGCAGATCATAATCCAAATCTGCCGCATCCTTCAGCGCCAGAGCATTAAGTTTCGGAAACAGCTTCGATATACTGAGCTTTGTAGTCCGGAATGTTTTCTGCACATCATAAGGAATATAAACACCCGGACGTGCAATCATCAGGAGCTTCTCCTGTCCTTCTCTTACCAAGCACTCCATCTTAGACCTGTAGACAAGATCATTCTCGTATTTGACAATCCGAAATCCATGCGTAACAAAATAGGCGCTATATCCAGTTTTCTCTTCTAATCCGTCTTCATCAATCAAAAGTACAAGTTTCTCATACTCTGCTGAAGACAGTTCATAAACGTAGGTACCAAACATCTTCCTACGCCTCCAATCTCACCAGTAATGATAATCGAAAATCAGGATATACCTGCTTTCCAGCCTTGAAACTTCTTTCTATCTCCTCCCGCTCTCTTTCCAGACGAAGTAGGCGGGATTTCTTTATATTCTCAATCCCAATATGATCCGCCGCCTCTGTCCGAAGCTTCAGAGCATACATGTATTTATTATAGGATTCCTGATTCTTCTGAAGCTGCTTCTCCCTCAGATTCACAAAGGTATCATAGGCAAAGTCCATGCTCATCTTTTCCAGCCGCTGATAATCTTCCGACGTAAGATTCGGAACCTCTTTTACGGCCAGTCTGGAATGCGTATCCAAGAACTGCTCCATCAACCGCTTTCCGGCCATCGGTCGCAACACAAAATCTTTATTAACAAATATTGGCGCAATCCTACTGCTGCTATCATCGTCGGAAATGGAAAGTTCCCAAAGCATGAAGTATCCTTCTTCGTTCGGAAAATCCTTGATACCAACAGATAAAATCGGGGAAAAACGATCCTGAATAATATCTGTCTTCAGGTGCTTTGTAATCTCCGCATCTGTGATGCCGATCCTATCAATCAGCACGGATTCCAGACCTTGCCATCCATCATAGTAAGCAAGCATCAACCTCAGAGCTGCATCTACATCGAAATCAGATTCCTGTCCGACCAGATCCTTCAGATCCTTCTCTTCGCGAATGATGTCCTTATACTGATTGGAGTTCTTCATCTGTTGCCGCATCTCCGCTTCGATCGGTCTTAGGCTTTCCTCCAGCTTATATGGCTTCGCAATCGTATTCATATAGGCATCTGTGAAATCGCATTCCGCAACTTCGCTGTCCAAAACATCCGAATACTTATCAACTCCCATTTCCTGAAGAATGACCGACAGTTTCTCTTCCAGCACTTCTCGCACACGGTTCTCCACCGTATCCGTGATGATAAAATTGTAGATATGTACATCCCTCTTTTGGCCGATACGATCCGCACGACCACAACGTTGTTCAAGCTTCATCGGATTCCATGGCAAATCATAGTTGATTATGATATTGGAAAACTGCAAATTAAGACCTTCACCGCCGGCATCCGTGGAGATAAAAATACTGGTCTTCTCACGGAACTCCCTGAGTGCAGCATTCCTTTCTTCGATACTCATGCCGCCGTTCAGAATTGATACGGTATATCCTTTGTTCTCTAACAGTTTCTGCAGATACTCCTGCGTCGCCACAAACTCCGTAAATACGATGATCTTTTGTTCCGGCTCTTCGTTCAAAATGGAATCTATCGTATCAGTAAGTGTTTCCACCTTTACATCAGGATGCTGGTATTCCGCCTGCTTAGCAACGGAAATAATAAGCTCCAGCTCCTGGAGCTCCGCTTCCATATCAAGCGAAATTGCTTCCAGCGCATCCTCCACACCATCCTCGATGTCAAGCTCCGCCAGATCCTCTTCCGTCAGATTTCCCAGATGCGTACTCTGTGTTTTCAGTACCTGAAGACGGCGCTCCAGACTCTGCAGAATTGCCGCCGTACTGCTTGTAACCATCCGCTGCATAATAATCAGCAGGAAGATCAGGCACATGTTTTTCTTACGGTTCCGCAATGCCTTGTTATAGGTTTTGGATACATAGTCCGTTACCAGCTCATACAGTTCACGCTGCATGGTGTGGCGCTCATCCCAGTCCAGAGTCACCAGATGTGTGATCCTATTCTTGAACAGCTTGTTTCCATTATTGTCGATGGCCTCTCTCTTTTCCGTCCGGATCAGATACGGAGCCACCTGCTCTTTCACGATAGATTTCGCATTCGGGAATGCGTCAGCATCCAGCAACCGCACCAATCGCAAAAACGGTTCAGTCTTTCCATTATGCGGCGTAGCAGACAACAGCAGCAGATATGGGCTTGCCTGTGACAGCAAGTGCCCAAGCTTATAACGAGCCACCTCGCCCGTGGATCCTGCGACCCTGTGAGCTTCGTCGATGACAATCAAATCCCATCCACTGTTAATGATGGAATAGATCCGTTCTTCGTTATACTGATCGACTTTCTCTTGTGTCCACCCGGCATGCTTCTCAATCGGTTTGATGGAATCCATCGGAGAAATAACCTGGTCATACTGTCCATAGACATCATCATTATCTGTGAGTCTTCGGATCGTATCATAGTCAGAAGGAAGAATTACATTGAACTTCTCGTGGAATTTCTCCTGCATTTCTGCTGCCCATTGCGTCACCAAACCTGTCGGGCACACGACCAGAATCCGTCGGATCAGTCCTCGCGTCTTCAGCTCCTTGATAACCATTCCGGCTTCGATGGTCTTTCCAAGACCGACCTCATCCGCAAGAATATATCGGATTGTATTATTCTCCATTGCCCGGTTCAGGACATGTAGCTGGTGCGGGAGTGGAATCACACCGCTTGCCAGAGAAGAAAGCAATCCTCCGGCAGTCTCATTCTTGATCTTGGACAGAAGCGTCACATACCGCAGATAATTCTCATCATAAGTATTGGTACCGCCGTCTTCTTTCAGTTGTTCTTCCGATAGCTTATAGACATGACCGGAAGCAGGATTAAAAACCCGGTAGGATACATATCCCCAGGCTTCTATCTTCTCCAGTATCTGTACATTCGCGCTGTTTGCTGTATCAAACGCAAACTTTCCTACTTCCAACACGTTCTACTTCACCTTCTTTACAAATTTGCCTATCAAAACAGACTCTTCTATCTCCGAATGCCTTTAATTTCCCAGCTGCCTTTCTTTTTCGATCCATTTCGCCAAATGATCTTCTCATACTGTAGCTTTTTCATAATACGCTGCACTTTAGATAATGAAAAACTTGTCTCCTGCGCATAGAAATCCTGTGTGGCATATGGAGCCTTCTTTATTACAACAAGTAAAATGTTCTCATCTTCACTTAATCCTTCAAATAAAACCTCACTTGAAGTTTTATTTGACGTTTTATTTTTGCGAACGTCAATATTGTTCCTAAGGATAAGTTTCACAGTATTAGGCATCTCGATGTATTCTGGTTCCGGAAGTCCTGCGTCCGCCATATCAGAATAAATCTTCTTTACTCCCTCATTCAATTCCCGCACCCATTCAAATTCGGTCATAACCCTTGAAATGATCTTATTCCGGGAAAAACGAGTGTAAGAAATATTATCCGCCGTCACAATATTCGGGAACCGTCCTGGGCTCTCTATTTCTAGTCGATCATCATACATGCTGACCTTGATAAACTGTCCTGATGCGGCATAATCACGATGAGCCACGGCATTGATGATACCCTCGAACCAAGGGAATTCCGGATACTCCGGACTTTCAACAAAGCGCCCACTTCCATGTTCCTGGCGTGTAAAGACCCGCAGTTGATCTGCGATAAATGCCTTTGCAGAATCTACCAGTCGCAGAATCGGCTCATCTATGCTTTTATCCTTCACGACATTGTAATTGGCTCCTACCTGCATCTCGCGGCCATCAACCCGGATAAAACGAATACGGCAGTTCATATTGAACTTCATGATGTTCTTAGCAAATATCAATACTGCCGCATTCGTCAGGTATTCTTTACCGTCCCTATTCTGCAAAAAACCTCTTGCGGCCAAAACCTGATGAGTATCTATACCTTCAGCACCGATACGTTTCTTATATGCATCAAGCAGCTCCTGATCCAGATCCTCCATATTCGCATTCTGGTTGATCTCATCCTCAAAATGACGCGATCCCTTCGCATATTCCAGGTTACGAAGATTTTCTCCCAACATTTCTTTGGACTTATCACCGATGCGCAGATATGTCCGATCATTTGAAGTGCGGATCACCTGATCAACACTCGGCTCAATGTGAAGAAGCAGTATTCGGTCAGGTTTTCCGGCCTTATTAGTAATGTCAATGAATTCCTCCCTGTATCTCGGCATCGGTCTGCAGCAATCCTTCGGGGCATTGATGAATTCATTGATCTTTTCGTCTCCGCAGGAATTGACTCCTTCCAGTGTCCGCTTTTTATCACTGACACCAATCACAAGCGTTCCGCCGTCTGCATTTGCAAAAGCAGAAATGTGTTGTGCCAAGTCAACAACTCGAATCTGGCTGGACTTCCTGTCGAAATATTTGTTTTCGCTCTCCGTCTGCATATACTCAAGAGTAAGCAGCGGATTCAGTTTTGATACAATGCTCATTGCATCACCCCACTTTCACTCTTGTTATACTCTGCTCAGACTGATGTCGTAGTACATCAGAATGTTCGGATCTTCTTGAACAGTCTGCTCTGGAAGGCGCTCAGCGATATTTACAATAGCCTGGTAATTCTTATCCTTCCACAAACGTGCAAAACCAACTCGAATGGCTTCTGAACGGAAAAGTTTCAATTTTCCCTTTGATGCTAGGTATCCTTCAAATTCCTTCCACAGTTTCTTTTCACGAAGTTTAGCTACATCTCTCTCTTTACGAACATCAGGGATATACCAACGGCCTCTTTCATCTTGTAGAAAGTTTTCTTCAAGAATAACCTGTAATTCGGGCATGTCCTCAAATTTATCAACAGCTTTTATCTCCTGCATAAATTGGGGTTGAATCTCTGCATATGTTTTTGGCTCATCAAGCTGCTGATACAACCATGCAATTGCGGACTTTTCATTTGTTACAAACAATTTAAATTGAATCGGTTCAACATCCATCTTAATTCTGGCAGTATCATATTCATTGACCTGATCAGCAAGAAAATACATCGAATCACGCTGTAAATACCTCTCATCGAGACCTTTATAAAAATCCGCCGAATCCATAGGTACCGGTAATCCACTCATAATATGATAAGCTACCATTCTGTCAAACAACAGGAAAGCCTGACGCTCCGTAACGATATCAATCTTACCGTTTTTATCTGCATCTACAACAACAGGAAGATTAGATAAATGTTGATCAACAAATACCCACGCTGTTTCTTCTGTCCCAGCCTTCTCTAAGAATTCCTTATGAAAACTCTCCTTAGGTTTATACGCAGAAATAACCAAGTCTTGTTTTACAGCGCTTGTTGTAGTAACCTGCTTAAAGCTACCGCCCTGCTTATCAAGCGTCCTGACATCCGCCACAATAAACCCAGATCTCTGAAGTGCTTCCTGTATAGCGTTCCATACAGCGTTTTTTGAGTTATGAAATTCCACCGTCATCCAACGATTAGGCTTCAAAACTCTGTAGTATTCCATAAAACAACGAGTCATAAGGTCTTGATATTCTGGCAACGCTTTTCCCATTGTCGGGTTTATAATTGCTTCAAACTTTTCGTTTGTTATTATTCCCAACCATGATTCCCATAAAAAGCTAAGTTCAGAATAATTCAAATTGTCTCCGAACGGAGGATCAGTAAAAATGTAATCACAGGTATTATCATTGATTAGCAAGTTGGTGGTAGAACCTGTGGATATGCAATATACATTATCACGATTGCTCTTCAGCGCATTAGCAAATTTAGCCACTTTCCCACTATAGGCATTAAATGGATTGGCTTCGCTGACCATAGACGAAACATACATAGTTCCACTTAGCGGATTATACGGGAAAGAAACCTGAGGTCTAAACCTATTCATTTTACTGATGTTTATAATCTGACTTGTAAACATTATCTTAAGCAAATCAGAATTATTACGATCCTTTATCAAATCAAATATCTTTGCAAGTACATAAAGGGTTCTCTTATAAAAGAAATGATGAACATGCGTGATGCCTATCTTATCATTTCTCCTACTTTCCTTTCCTTCACAAAGACGGTTTGTCGGGTACCAATATGGGATTTTGCTGGCTTCAATCTTTCGTATTATCTCCAGATCATTTTCATCCGGCTTCTTATCATACCTTTTATTCCCAAGTTCGTATCTAATAAGAACAGGCTTCTGTTTGATGATACTATGAACCTCTCCTAAGTCATCATCAAGATAAGACTCAAAAGATCGCTCACAATCATTTTTCTTAAGCTTTGCATTACACGAAGGACATAAGAAACTATCACTTACTTTTCCTGTTTTTTCATCAGCTGCGGCATCATAAAAAACTATCTCTTTTCCGCAATTCGGACATATAAAAACATCTGACCATACGGTATATACAATTCGTCCTTTTTGGGGAACAAGACTGCTCATTCTTGTCTGAACAGGATCTGTTTCATACATCCAACCACATTCCTTTTCAGCAAGTCTTAAAACCTCCTTCGCTTCTTCTGCAAACTCCACAACATTGATATTGGCATTATAGTTTTTACTTATGAATGTTGCTATCGGTGACAAATCAGAGATGATAGGATATCTTTTCCCCCATTTAACATAAGGCATTTCCATATCTATCAACGTCTTAAATGTATTATCCGGATGACCGCACATATTCGCGGCGACGCCTGTCATTCCCGTACCACAAAAACCGTCAAGAACTATATCCCCTGGCTTTGTGTAATGAAGAATGTATCTCATAATAGCCTTATAAGGAACTTTCGTATGATACGTATGCGCATTGTAAATAGAATCTGATTTTCCTTCACTCACATCAGCCGCAAACGGTCCACAACGATACTCATCGTCAGCCTCATTGTAAGCTGTACCATTTTCATCAACATATTCATTAATAAAAGGATTTGGGCATGCTGTATAATATGGAGCATGTGAAAGCGCAATGATGCTTTCGTCATCTGCAACAGGGAATCCGTCAACATTCCTTACCTTATCAATATCCGATTTTGTCAGTTTGAAATCCTCCATCTCGAATCCTCCTATAGCCAATTTATAAAATCTCTAAATGTCATAAATCTTGAATTGTTTGGTGCTTTTCCTGATTGTAGTAAATCCACCTGTTCATGAGTCAATGAAAATAGGCATACATTCCCTTTTGTTTTTAACTCACTTCCAACCTTACTAACTGTATTGGCACAAACGACATAATAATCTACGCCTAAATCTTGTGCACTTTCTACAATCTTATGAAAAGCTCGTGCTCCTTCTGGGCCATGCCACGATGGTCTTTTCCACATTTGAGCTATCAACTCTAATGCTCGTGCATGAGATGAAAAATCCATATAAAATGTAGTCAACTCAAAACCCTTATATCTATTACCGTTATACCAAACATAATCCAGATCGACCGTTGAAAATGGCGAATCCACAATATAATCATAGCTGCAACTATATTTATCCGTCATAAAAGGTTTAAGAAAATCCGCATCTGGCGTAGAAGAGCGTGGTCTATTAACAAAATTCAAATAATATGACAGCAAATGGCTTTTGCTTCCAGGCCTACTGTCCATTTCCAAGTTCAACTCATTTTTTGAGTTTTTCTCGTATAAATAGGCAATCGTCCTATTATTTTCAATAAGTACAATAGGCCATGTCACATTTGAAAAGCCATATTTTTTGATCAAAGCATCTACAATGGGTTTTTCACTTTTCCCTGTCGCATAATCATATGTTGGATTAGTCTGAGCCATTTTTTATTCTTCACCTTATTTAACTACAATTCTTAGCTTTGCAGTGTCCTTCCCTTTCGTATATTCTGAAATAATTTCATTTATCTTTGCCTTGAAAGAACCTTCATCCATTGGCGGTAGTTCTTCCAGCTTATGCATCAAATCATCCTTCTCGATGACTACTGGTTCAAACCCTTTCAGCAAAGCGTTGATGCTATTGACGAAGAAGTCATCCACTTTCTTTGGAAGTTTTCCGGTCGAAACCAAATCATCAATTGCCTTAACTTCCTGGGCTTTCAGGAACTTCTTTTGATCCAGGATGATCGGATCGGACAAAGTATCAAGAAGCATCTTAGTCCATTCACTTACCATAAGATCAATGCGATCTTCCATCTGTTCCATCTGACCAGCAACATTCTTTGCCTTATCTTCCAAACTGAATCGGCAATGCGGGCAGATCGGACTGCTCTTCAGATCCTGTGGTATCAGACTGAAGCAAACCTTCAATTCTGCCATATCCTGCTCAAGCTCAGACAGCTTTGCACCTGAAAGAATCTCGATACCACGAAGTTTCCGAAGGTTTCCAAGATCCTGACTTTCCTGTATCTTACCGCGACGCTTCGTGTCATCAATACCCAATCTCTTTCTCTTATGCTCAGTAAAATAGATATCGATGTATTTCTCTTTGATTTTATCCAGCCTTGTTACTACCTTCGCTGCTGCGGCATCCCCGGCAGTGCCGTCCATAATACTGTCACGAATTTCTCTGAATTCAGCTTTGCCATCTTCAATGGCCATCTTCATCTCAGAGCCAAGATTTATATATTCAATGGCGGAAATATAGGTGACAACATCTGCGCACTCTGTCTTGAAGGTGATGTATTCAGGGATCCTGCGAAGCAGCTGGATCTGTTTCTCCAGCTCTTCTACCTCAGCGTATGAGAGTCCGAAATTATTCAGCTTTGCCGGCGTATTGAACTTTGCCTGGTAATTGCTAAATTCATTCTTTACAGCATTTGCAGCATTACGCATCATGCTAACCTGCTGCTGATTTGCCAGCGGCTCTCCCCACAGTTCAAAACCGTCAGTCAACTTGCGATCAGCAAGAACAGCACAGTTTCTCATCTCCTGAGCCTTCTTCATCAGTTCCGCAACGCCCTTCTCACGGTCATTCGGATTATCAAGGAGTGCCGGATTGATATCCAGAACCTCGAACAGCTTCTTCAGCTCAGCCATAGAAAGCTGCGCCGGTCTGGACAGATATTTGAATTCATAAAGAGTAGAAGCATTCATCCTCGGTATATTATCCAAACTAGAAGCTGTTAGTGTGCTTCCATCCTTCAATGTAATTACAGCGTAGCCTGCATAAACCAGCGACAGAAAGATAATTGGTGTAAACATATAATTGATCTTAAACCGTTTATCAATAAAATTAATCTGACCATCAAAGGTTATCTCTTCATCAAAAAGATCCGAATAGTTCAATACGCCCTGCGGCTGCAGCTTTTTCAGCATATCGATATAGTAAGACGCATACTTGGACCCCTCCGGACGAATCTTATCTCCGTCAAGGATTCCAAAACTCTGCAGCATAGCTGTAGACTGCTGACTCTTACGTCCGGCAAAATAGTCAAACGCTACCCTTACATTTTCCGCCTGATTTTTCCTGGTGATCTTAGTCTTCATCACTGGATATCCTGAATAAATTGTTCCGAAGTACTCATCCAGGCAAAGGGAGGATGCCAGATCAATGGTATCCTTGAAAGTCATATCTCTGTTGTACTTGCCCTTCAGCACCTCAATAAGCTGCTTCATCTGGCATTTATAGGTTACATTGAAGCATGTGTTCTTATTCTCACTCAAGTATTTCACCAGTTTCTTCTTCAAGATAGCTGCCTTACCCAGGTAGGCATCCTTATCCTTGCCTTCACTGATATCTGCCTGAGCATTAGCTGCTGCGTAAAGTCGCAAATCCTCTTTGAAGTCATCGTTACCGCGGAAATAGAAGTAGACTTCATCATCCAGGTTATGTGTATCGGCACTCACATCACCGAATGGCGGCATAATGTGGATGTAAAAATCACGCTCCGGCTGAGCAGTGCTCCGCTCTCCCGGAAGACCCATGAACAGGTATCCTTCACGGAAGATATTGTGAGAATCCCAGTTCAAGTCATACTGATAAATGTTGAAGCCATTCACATACTGACGGGCATCCCATTCCAGGCATCCGTAAACTACTGTATAGAAGTATCTATTCAGTTCACTCTCCGCCATCATGGAAGCCTTCTGTTTAATCCGCTCATCATAGTCAACAACCTTGTCTACATCGATGTAATACTGATTATTTGCTTCATTATGAATAATGAACTGGCCGGAAACCGTCTTCATGATTTCTTTCAAAGTGGCATTCACAGCACCCAGCAAGAAGTCTGCATCCTGCTCCGGCATCGGAAGATACAGGCACAGATCATCTTTCAGATTCTCTGCAGTCAAGCCGAACTGCACATCCAGATCATTTGTAGTTAGACGATGTACGCTCAGTGCATAGATGATCTGCTTTGCCATCGGCTTATAGGCCGCCTTAGTAAAAGACCGATTGATGATCTCTTCCAACTGTCCACTGGCACCAACCACACGGCTGATCGTCACATCGCTCTTCAGCAGGCCATTGGACTTGATTGCCGGCCAGTAATTATCAAAGGAAATGATGCCCGGCGCGTCTTCCGGCACCTGCTCATCAAAAATATCTTTGATTGTCAGAGAGATATTTTTCAGAATGTGCCTATTCTCTATCACATAAATCTTGTTAAACACTTCAATATATGATGGATGAATCGGGAACAGATCCACGAAATCCTCCATCTTGGAAGACATGCCCATGTACAGCCCAGAGAACTTCTCCAGATGCTGACGGATCATTGCCTTCTGCTCCGGCGTCTTCTTCAAAATACGTTCTGAAACAACATATGCTGTTGCTTCTTTCGTGATAATGATCTGCGTAAAACGGTCTCCGACCTTCTTCAACGTCTCACTTACAAAGCTGAATCTCGGATTGTCGAACACTTTCTCCTGCACGCCGCAGATCAAGCGGATACGGGACTTAGAACACATCTCCGCCATAGACTGAAGGAATGCCAAATCCAGAACGATCTGTCTTTCATCTCTGGAAGTCAAGTAAGACAGAAGCTCATCGATTACGATCATGTATCCCTTATCCGGATATTTCGACTGGAAGGCCTGCATCACTTCCTTGATCAGGCGGGCATTATCGCGCACGTTATTCAGATCCGGAACGGTATAGTCAATTCCACGATTGGCAAAGTCGTCCTCTATTTCCGCCAGGATGATTTCTCTAAGCGGCATTGTCAGTCCATCTACTTTAAGTCTCAGAACCTCGAACTTTCCAGCTATGATCTCCATATCCTTAGCGAATCGCTTATTCTGAGCAAATTCAAGATTCTCTGCATCCGTTGCAATCGCGGCGATGACAGACATCAAGTGCGATTTACCGGTACCATAGTTGCCAACGATCATGACTGCCTTATTGTCTACGACTTCTTCCATCTGCAGCTGATCGATAACAGTTGCCTTCAGATTCTCTGCCATCGTATCGGACATAACATATGTCTGTACCATATCCTGTGCGACCTTCTTATCCACTGTCTCCAGCAGCTGGATTGTGGACTCAATCGGCTTAAAGCTGATCAGTTCTGAATACTTCATTTGCGTTTCCTCCTATTTCACGAACGTAATGTCGTAATCCGCTATGTTAAACATCTTATAGTCCGGATATCCTTCTTCTCCGTACACCAGTTTTCCATTCTCAAATCTACCCGGCCAGACGACGCTGTATTTCTTCCTTTTCCTAGCAGCGATCAGAATCTTCAAAACATCGACCTTATAGTCTGGATTAAACATCACGTCAATGTCCTTTATCGTCACACTGTCAGGATACCTGTCCAGCACGGTGTTAAAGATCTGTTCCAGTTTTATACTTCGCCGGTTCGGCTTACATGCCAGAAGACCATCTGCCAACTCCTTACTGACCGACTTCGGTTCCAACATCTTCTGTATCGTCTTCATATACACCACCAGCCTGGAGAGCATCGCTTCTTCATCAGCCACCTGATGAAACTCTATAACGGTTCCCATAAGCACGCTCCTTTTCTTCCAAAATTAATACGCCGGCAAGTTACACTCCGACTCCTTCATTGTCATTCTATCTTTTCTTCATCTGGAACGATTTCTGCAATATCTGAAATATCACAATTCAGAGCTTCGCAGATCTTCACCAGTACATCAGTTGTGACATTTGCACCTTTCCCCAGCTTTGCAAGTGAAGCAGAGCTAATACCCGCTTTCTTGGCAAATTCAGTTTTTTTCATGTCCCTCTCGACGAGCATCACCCATAATTTTTTGTATGATAGTTTCATCTTTGCTCCTTTGGAATATCCTTTCTCCAACTCGGCATAAAGCCATAAATGTGTCCATCTCTCTCGTTCTTGTGATACGTTATAACATTTATTCCTTTTGCTACAAAATCAATATTCGGCACAGCATTCAGGTTGTCTACAATAATGACCTGTCCATTACCCTGATTGTTGATGAAGTATTGGTAGAGACCATTTCGAATCGTTTCTCTGTTCAATTCATCTTCATCTTCATCAAGTCCCAAAAGTGGCGTGTCAATCATCAAAAATCCGGGTTTCACATAAACACCATCTTTGTTGAAATACTCGTACAACATCATGGCGACAACAGAATTCAAAAATGATCTATAACCTTGACCTTGGTCATCGGATTTCGGTTCGCCATCTACCAGAATATCAAAAGCTGAGAAATCCCAGCTTGCATATCCACCAAGACGATAATTGCATTCTTTGAGGATTTTATTCAACAGGACAGTAAACTGTGTGCCGACTTCCTCTGCGAATTCCTTTTTTGCATGGTATAGTGGCGGGTTCTTTTTAGGATTCAACTCCGATACTCTTTTTTCACCAAGAATCGCAAGCTGGTTGTTGACAAAATCAATACCATTCTGCAGAGTCGTATAATCACGATAGCGTTGCAGGCCTTCACGATAATCCAGAATCTTATGTTGCCTTTCTTCCAGCAACCTATTCACTCCAGACCTTCTTACATATAACTCTTCAATGCTTGCTTGTATTTCCTTTTGCTCTTCCTGAACACTTTTTACCGTCGCCGCGATTACCGTCAATTCGGATGCAATTCTTTTTATTTCAGCATTAATTGCTTCTTTATAGCTGTCATCTTCCTCCGGGTGTACCTCGCTGCCACAGAATGGGCATACATCATTTGAAGGCATTCCTTGAACCGCCTTCTCGCCTTTTGCAATAAAATCGAGTCTCTGAAGATCAGCCTTATACTGACTGATAAGAGATTCATACCTGCTAAAGAGGATACGACAATTTGCGTCCTTCTGCTGAAACACCGAAAGTTGCTGCGCTATTGATTTGTTCTCCTCAACCAGTTCATTGACTTCCTGTTGTGCTAACTGGATATTCTCAGTGAGCTCCTGCATCTCCTTTTCGATATCTGTGCCAGCGAGCTTTTCGAGCTGCATAATATAGCCAACCCGTTGTTCCTTAAGGGCACTCGTTCTTTCATCTATATACTCAAGAATTCCCTGCCTTCGTGCTGTAGCCTGCTTAGGATTCAGTATTTCAGGAACACCCTTCTTGTAATCACCAGTAAGCATGAAAAACAAAGAAGCAAGCAACGGGGTTTCCTCATAATTATTATCTTTAATTACAATTGATGCTGACTTGGATATTTCATCTTCGTCAACTAAAAACACTCCAGCAACATTTCTCCACGACATACGTTCCCTTGCATAATGGGCACTCTTAGGAACCTCTATTGTTTCGTCAAGGCCAAGAATACGCATCCACAGATCATTCAAATAATGGGGACTGGTTTTTCTGTAATCCGTCGCGTATTCTCCATCCTCAATCTCTTCATTCGAAGAAGTAACCGACACTACGGCTTCATCCAGTTTCCGCGACAACGTTATTTCTCCAAATCGTTCAGTAAGAAAAACGCCCTCAATATCTGTATACCCAGTCGCCGGAGTATAAGGTCTTTTATCGTTTCCAAATAGGTAGTTGATGCATCTGAGAATCCATGTTTTTCCTGTATTTGATCTTCCCTGGATAATATTAAGCCCCTCTGTAAATTCAACTATACCATCAATTTTTCCGACTCCGGAAACGCGGAGCTTTATTATCATAAAAGTCTGCATCCTTAGTCCTCCTTCGCCTCAATTGCCCGGTCGCTGATATATTTTAGAATCTCCTCATCTGAGTATATAGCGAAACGGCTACTGATGATCTTTGCACCTATCACATATGATCTTGCATAAGGAGACTGTAATTCCTTAACTATTTTCTTCCCTCGATCGTTGATATAATATACAAATCCTTCACTGGTGTTCTCAACTTGAAGGAAGTCATTTTTGACAGCAAGTTTGGTTGCCTCAGTAATCTTTCCCCGTTTTGATGCAAATTCTGAAAATCCAAATTTGTTGTCACCGTGAAGGTTTTTATCAAGTACTCGGCACTTTTTTCCAAAAATGCAGATGAAATCTAAGGCTGTAAGACGATCAACATTCATTGGTTTGTTTACCGTATCAGCCAAAAGCAGAATTCGAAGCATATTCTCGAAAGGAGTATTAAACACCTTATTCCTCATATGGATCCACCCACGATACCATCGTCTTGTCGTTTACAAGAATGTGAACGATACCAAGCCTTTCTAAATTTCCAATCAGATTCTTTATCAGCATTAGTTTTGATTTTGTTAGCTGAATGTCGGATATTTTTTTCAATACCTCTAACAAACGACGATAGCCGTTGTCGTGATCATCGAAATATATTGTTTTAATACCGCTGTATGCATCTTCTTTAAGTATGTCAAACTGGTTTTCTCCATCCTCGTACACCTCGCTAATCGAGCGTTGTATACTTTCAGCACTAAGATACGCCTTGCGTTGGTCATAAAAGTTCATTTGATACTTTTTCGGCAACTTAGGGATATCATCCATAGTTACTTCATCACGAGAGAGCACTTCTGCGTAAGCAGCACAAAGGGCAGAAATGTACCCAGCCTCAAAATCATAGATCTGAGCATCACTTAATTGAATCGGGAGTTCAATGACATCGCCGTCTATGTAGAGTTTTCCGTCTTTGCAGTAGATTCTATCTCCTGCAAGATTTTTTATGCTTGGCTTAGGATCATGAATGGTCAACTTAATTTCAACATCATGAATCCCCCTTGCCAAGCCATGATATATCTGATCAAAAATATCTTGAACCGCTGAACCCAATTCATCGATTTCAACATCAAGGCCCTTATTTCTCAGGAACTTTTGAAGATGTTCTTTATCTCCGTCAAATAACCGATCCACCTGATCCGCAAGATCAATGCCGTCGTAAAGACTGCAGATTCTACCCGCTCTATCCTTTGAAATCCATTTGTCTTTATCACCTTCAAAAATCTTATCCAGCATGTTAACGGAGATATTTTTCTCCATAGGATTATATTCATGCAGTCAGTCCGCATCCTGCTCTTTTCTTGTCATGGGATCGCGCAAAGAGTCTCTAACAATCCTTTTTACAAATTCGCCAGCACGACCAGTCGGATCCATGTGCAATTTTAACTCTTGAGCAATCTCATGAAAATACAAAGTCGTGTATCCCCCTTCTGACCTTTTAGGTCAAACCACGGTCAAACGCGTTTTCGACATAAAAAGCCGTTCTGATTACAATGAAGAAAATCAGTCTTAGCTGGCAAAACATCTTTTACAATTATATCACAAATTTTGGTGATTTTCAATCAAATTCAACTCAACATCAATATTTAATCTGCGAACGTAAAGAAATGTTTTAATCAGTACAAGCCAATTTATCCGGATAAAGACGCTGAGACAGGAAGGAGGCTAAGCAGTGAAAAAGAGTGAGCGTGAACATTGGATCACAAACATCGAGAACACAGCTACTGCTATCTGCTCCGAATTGGACTCAGCAGTAGTTGAAGCAGTTTTCAGGTGCTACGATGCGAACAGTGCTGAGAATGCAAACCCAAACGATCTCCCCGAGATTTTCAGCGCACTATATGCTATTGAAGCCGACTTGAAATAATCAACACGGTCCTGAGCATGACCTTAAACTGCTCACCACCACGGGAGTGTTGTTCCAAGTGCACAAAGAGGAACTGTTCGCCGCCGAAGTGATGGGACAAATGAATAAGAAGCCAGCATGCGAACAGCTGGACGCAACTTGAAGCGGAGACTTTCTTCTCCCGCTACGGGTGGGATTTTTGCGTCCTTTTTCACCGCTGGCACCCATACGGGCTCTCCGCTTCTCCACACCAATCAGCGGATGTGGGGCTGAGGAGGCCCGTATTATGCAAAATCAGAGTAAAAACCACACAACTAATGACGATCAGAGTAAATACGGCAATAAGAAACCGTACAACAACATTCCGCCTGCTGTGGATGAAGAACTCGCACCAATTCTCATGACCTCTGAAATGTTCAAGGACAAATCCATCATCAGAGATAACATCGAAACCTGGAACATTCACGGTCATAGAGTCCCGGTAGCCTTTGCTCCCATCAAGGTAGGCACTCTGGACAGTTGGATGAAATTCTTTAACTCTCAGGTTCGTGCCTATATCGGAAGCGGTGGCACTTCGGATTTTCTTAAAGAGAATGGTCATGAAGATGATCTTTCCTATGACAAATTCTTAGACGACGCCGAAGCCGATGAAGATCATGATGGATTTGAACCCAGAGAAACAACATCTCTTGAAGACACGGTTCTTCTCGGAATCATCATCAAGGACCTTATCACGGAAGTAAAAAGAGCAAATTCTAAGTATGGTAGGATTCTCGAACTGTTAGGCAAGAACTACACCAAAGGACAGATCTTGAAAGAAATGAATCTTAGAAAGAGTCAGGGGTATGATGATATCCGTGCTGCACAGAAAATGGCAAAGAAACTCTATAACGCCAACTAATTCTGACCGGCACAAATGAAAAGAGCAGCGATACTGGATCTACTCCGGTACCGCTGCTTTACTGTGTGCTTCTATATACTCTTTTTACCTCTTACACGGTCTGCCCTGCATTTGCCACCTGTCGTGGCTCTGTATGTTTCTGACAGCCTGCTTCAAACTATTCGCACGACCGTGCTGGTGATATGGATGCCGGAACTCATGCTTATGAAAGATCACGCAGGATCCTTCATTCGGATATTCCGCACAGTGAATGAACCAGAAGTGGCCGGTATTCCTGCTCTGTATCGTCACATCCTGTCTATCAGCAGTTATGATATTGAAATACTGTCCATCTATTTTATCAAGGCTCTTCAGATCAAACATCGGCAGCCTCCTTACTGAACCAGGCTTCCAACGCCTGCTCCACAATTGCATCCACCTTGTTAGGATCCATTCCCTCAAAGTATTTCTCCACAATTCTGCCCGGAACCTTATAGCATTTCTTTTTGATAGGCTCTATGCTCAGATATCTTTTGACCATTGCTTCTGTCAGAACACCGGTATGACTTCTAAGTTTCATAACCATTTCAATGGTGATTTTGGTTTTCTTCTCCTTTACAACCTCATATGCAATAGTCTGCTCATTCTCCGGAAGGAAAGCCAGCTGCAGTGCCACCTTCGTATAGAGAGCACCTCTGTCCACCATATCTTTGAATGGCTTAATGAGGTCATTCAGCTTAAGCAGCCTTCCCACAGAACTGCCGGAAAGCTCATATTCTTTCCCAACCATATCTCTGGTCTTCAACTTGTGGTCACAGTGACCACAAGTTTCATCCGGAACTTCTTTGCCTTCCAATCTAGCAATCTCCTTCAAAATATCATTGCGCTTTCCCTGACATGTGCCCTTCTCATACCTTGCCTTCAATACGGCTGCCTTCTCGGATACTGCCAAATCTGAAAATGACCTCTGCATCAGGTTAGTCTCAATCACATACACATATGCTTCTTCCTCAGACAATCCAGTCTTCACTATCGCCGGCACTTCCTTAAGTCCTGCCAGCTTAGCAGCATTCCAGCGATTATGTCCGGAAAGCATTTCATAACCGGTATCAATCTTTTGTACAATAACCGGATTGAGCACCCCATGCTCTTTCACACTGGCAATCATATCTTCCAGACGTTCTCCCTCATACATATGAAACGGATGGTCATGAAAAGGCTAAATACTCTTCACCGATACCATCTGAACACCTCTTGGCATTGTTACTTCTTCCATATCTCCCATCAGCAGCTCCACTGCATCACCAAATACTTTTCTCTTTGAATTAGCCTTCATACGCGATTATCCCCTTTGCAAATTTTCTATATGCAATTCCTGCAGATGCCGTTTTGCTGTACTGAGCAATCGGCATATTGTAGTAAATGCTCTCTCCAACCTTGACCGTTGCCGGTATCCTTGTATCAAATACTCTGATCTTTCCCTGAAAGCTTCCGGTCACTTCCTCTGTCAGCACTTTACAAAGCGTGGTTCTGCTCTCACACATAGTCAAGAGAATACCTGCAATTTCTAATCTCGGATTAATACGCTTCTTTATTTTTCCTACGGTTCTTAAGAAATCCTGCAATCCCATCATCGCCAGAAGTTGAGTGTTTACTGTAATTATCACTTCATCTGCCGCAGCCAGTGCATTGATGGTAAGCATTCCCAAGGAAGGACAGGTATCAATCAGAATATAATCGTATCTGCTCTTCAACGGTTCCAACACATCTGCCAGCATCCTCTCCGCTCCCATTTCTGTTCTAAGCTTTGCATCCACCACCGACAGATAAATGGATGATGGAATATAATCCACACCTTCTCTGCTCTGGATGTAATCTTCAAAGCTCTCCGGCACCTCTTCCTCAATCTGAGCCATCATCAGATGGCCAATCGTATATTCCAAAGCACCGGTATCTTCTACTCCGTAGCAAGTAGTCAGATTTGCCTGACTGTCAAAAGCTACCGTCAGCACCTTCTTTCCCATCTGCTGCAAGGAATGCGCCAGGTTAAGAGTGGTCGTGGTTTTACCCACGCCGCCTTTCTGTGAACCGATAACAATAATCTTTCCCATAATCACTGCACCTCTCTCCCACTATATTCTGTGCTTCTCTCAGCTACGAACTGAGCATGGAGCTGTTCCTTCTCTGCCTTAAAACGCTTCTGGAGCTTCTTCATTTCCTTCTCCATGAATTCTGCTTCTGCCTTTGCCATTGCAGCCTTTTCTGTATCCGGTGTGATAATCAGCTTTCCGCCCTCACAGCTAACAGTAATGTAATCACCAATCTCAAATCCCATCTCCTTAAGCCACTGTCCCTTGAGGATGATGGTAGGTGTTGCCTTGTAGTTATATCCGCTCTGTTCGTGAACCTTCATGCTTCTGATCTTCTGATTTTTCATAAGCTTGTCTCCTTTTCAACCAAATGTTATTTTTTGAAAAACTTACATAGTCTTATGTATCAATTTGTGCTATACTCTTTACAGGCATATCTGCCAATACACATCCTGGAGGCTGTCATGAGTGAAGAGAAAAATGGTTCCTATAAGGGCTTAACCGAAGCTCGCAGAAGAGCGAACAAAAAATATAATGACCGTTTCGTTGAAATTAAGGTTCGTGTCACCCCAGAGAAGCGTGCCATCATTAAAGACCACGCTGAAAAGATGGGTGAAAGCGCTACTGCCTTTATCAATCGAGCAATCGATGAAGCCATGAAACGCGATCAGGAATCAAATCCCGAAACGTAAAAAATCCGGTGACGTATGGATACATTTCCACACATCACCGGATGATTT
>Ga0129308_1001641_pt1 | contig 22229 bp, 24 predicted proteins | sample L827metagenome_FD_94440 | JGI IMG/M metagenome (GOLD analysis project Ga0129308, IMG submission 94440) | Ring-tailed lemur group fecal microbial communities from Wisconsin, USA - L827 metagenome | ecosystem: Host-associated > Mammals > Digestive system > Large intestine > Fecal | place: USA... | reverse complement strand
GCGACGGCAAGGCTCTTATACAGTTAATCGGCGGCACGCAGGGCAAGCGTGTTTACGACCCCGCAGGTATAAGCTGTACGCTGATGAGCGAGGGCGGCGGCTTTGCAGGCAGGACGGGGATGTATTTTATTGACCTGTGCAAAGGCAATCCCAAGCTGACGGAAAACGCCCGCTGTATCAAAGCAAGATATGACAGCGGAATCGGAAATCGAAGTGCCGACAATTCGGGCGTGCTTTGTATGAACGCAGACTGTCCCGACCGCACCGAGGAAGCGGCGCTGATTCAGTTAAAACGGGGCGAGGCGAAAATCAGAGAACAGGATTATACCAAATGCCTGATCGCTGGCTACAACAAAATCGGGGTAAGCAACCGGGGCGAAAGCTCCGGCGTTTTTTATGGCTGCCGCGCTGTGCTAACCCCCGACCGTGAGAACAAGAGGCAGAACGGCCGCCGTTTCAAGGAGTGCGGCGAACCCGCCTTTTGTTTGAATACGCAGGATAAACACGGCGTTTATCTCTGTGCCTGCGATTCCTGCGAACACGCTTTGCCCGTTAAACAGGCAAAAGATTTTGACAAAAGCAAATCCGAAAACAAGGCCGACATTCCGCTTGGCTGCGGACGAATCCGCAAGCTGACGCCCCGTGAGTGCTGGCGGCTGCAAGGCTTTTCCGATGATATGTTTGATAAGGCTGCTGCCGTCAATTCCGACGCCCAGCTTTACAAGCAGGCCGGAAACGGCGTGACGATTCCCGTTGTGTATGCGGTCGGTAAGCGGATTGTTGAAATTCAAAACGAACTGAATAAGGAGGCGATTACAGTATGAGAAAACGCAATGTTCACATTCAATTCTGGCTGGATAAAAAGGAAGCCGAGGCGTTTCAAAAGAAAGTGAAGCGCAGCGGCCTTTCCCGTGAGGCGTATTTGCGGCACTTGGTAAACGGACTTGAACCGCAGGACGCCCCGCCGCCCGATTACTACGCTATGATGAGAGAACTCCACGGAATCGGAAACAATCTCAATCAGATTGCCGTCAAAGCACACACTTTGAATGTTCTCGATGTGCAGAGGTACGACGAAGCCTGCCGCAAGGTTGATACGGCGATTAAGAAAATCACCGAGGCGGTTATCCTGCCCCGTCCGATGAAATAACGGTATGGCGACAACTTCAATCTGGCGTGTGAAAGGCTGGCTCGGCAAGGTGGTTGTCTATGTGGAAAATCCCGATAAAACAACGAACCCTAAATTTTATACCGATGAACAACTAACCGAACAGGACGGACAGGAGCTTTCCGATGTGATCCGTTATGCGGTCAATTCCCGAAAAACGCAGAAAGCGGATAACGAGGACTGCACCGTGGTTCACCGTTTTGTGTCGGGGATCAACTGCTCTCCCTCTACCGCCCGTGATGAAATGCTTGCCGTAAAAAAGCGGTTCGGCAAAGAAAACGGGACGGTAGCCTACCACGGGTATCAATCCTTTGCCCCCGGTGAAGCCACACCCGAAATGGCGCACGAAATCGGAATGAAGCTCGCCGCCCGTTTGTGGGGCGACCGTTATCAGGTCATTGTGGCGACCCACCTTGACAAAGAAAATCACCTGCACAATCACTTTGTGCTGAATACGGTGTCTTTTGTGGACGGAATCAAGTATCACCGCACCGCAAAGGATTATCACGATATGCAGACCGTTTCCGATGAGCTTTGCCGTGAATACAGCCTATCGGTGATTGGAAACCCGCAATATGGGAAAGCCAAGCAATACGGCGAATGGCGTGCCGAACAGGAACAGCGCCCCACTTGGCGGGGGCTGATTCGTGCAGACATTGACGAAGCCATACGGCAGTCGATGACTGAACGGCAGTTTTTTGATAATCTGCGAAAGAAAGGCTACGAGGTCAAAATCGGCAAGGATATTTCAGTACGACCGCCGGGGAAAGAACGATTTGTAAGGTTGGTACGGAATTTCGGTGAGGACTATTCTATTGAGCAAATCCGCAGACGGATTCTGTCGCAGACGCGAGCTGAAAAGAAACCGTCCGAACCGCCCCGGCAAGTCATACGAATTCGGCTATTCGGCAGTTTGGAAAACACACGCAAAATCACAGGGTTTCGAGCGTTGTATTTTCACTACTGCTATCTGCTGGGGATCTTCCCGAAAAATAATCCGAAACAAAATAAACGGCGGCTTCATTTCCTCTTGCGTGAGGATTTGCGGAAGCTGGACGACATCACCGCTGAAACAAGGCTGCTTACGGGTCATCGTATTGATACCGCCGAGCAGCTTTTTTCGTACCGATCCGAGGTAAAAGATAAAATTTCTAATCTGACCGCCGAGCGGAAACAGCTATATAAATTGCAGCGGACGGCGGCAGTCAAAGCAGACCCCGAAAAGGCAGCGGAAATCAAAAAACAAATTTCCGTTATTTCAAAGGAACTTGCCACTCTGCGAAAGGAGGTATCTTTATGCGATAACATAGCCGAACGCTCCGGCGTTATCAAAGAAAAAATCAAAGCCGTCCGCAAGGACGAACAAATCAAAGGAAAGGAGAAAACCGACCATGTACAATTCCGGTGACGCAGCGGAACAGATTGTAAGGATCAGCTTGGAGGGTACGGAAGTCGCCTTAAAGCTGACCGGCTCGGCGGCAAAGAATATCGCCGCTATGATTTACGCTGTTCTGAAAAACCGAGATAAAAACAAGACCAAAGGCAGGCAGCGTTTGACCGCCATGCTCAAAAGCGGCAAGGAGCTTAAAGTGTTCACCGTCAGCGAGGAACATTTGAAACAGTTTGCCACCGAAGCCAAACGGTACGGCGTTGTTTACTGCGCTCTGCGAGGTAAAGAAAAATCCGCCGACGGTATGGTGGACATTATGGTGCGTGCCGAGGACGCTTCAAAAATCAACCGCATTGTAGAGCGCTTTAAGCTGGCTGCGGTAGATACTGTTTCCATCAAGCGAGATATTGAAAAATCCAAAGCCGAGAAAACCGCCGCCCCCTCTGCTCCCGAACAGGAGAAACCCGATAAAGAGGCGGACGACCGATTGCTTGACGATTTAATGGGTGCGCCCATAAAAAAGGAGGAAAATTCGCCTCCAAACCCCGAAGCGGCAAAGACGGAGAAATCCCGTCCGTCCGAGCCTACCTCAAAGAAGCAAGGCAGAACCGCCGAGGGTACTGCTAAATCTCCCGAAGAACGCCACTCTGTCCGTGAAGAACTGCGGGAAATCCGGGAGAACAGGCAGAAAGAGGCGGCAGAGCCGAGCATTTCCGAACCCACCGCATCAAAAAAGCAACCCAAACAGCAGACGACTACTCACAAGCAGCCGTCCCGAAAAAAGAAACCGAAATCAAAGGAGAGATAACCCATGAGCAATTTTGATGATATTTTTGAACCTGCCCCACAGGCTGATGATTTTGACAAAGAGGCTTGGGCGGCAAAGAAAAAGGCAGAGCGTGACGAGAGATATGCTATTGCGGACGCCACCGCCGAGGAAATCTGCACAGACGGCGGTAAATTCCGTGACTATCTGGATGTGCAGGCAAAATTCCGTTTTTACTCTGCTACCAACGCCCTTTTGATTCTGCATGACAATAAAAATGCCAGCAAACTTGGCGATAAGGATTTTTGGAGAGATCAGGGCGTGTATATCAAGCGGCAGGAATTTAGCCGTCCTATCAAGATTGTGGAATCAAACGGCGAGTACACCCGTGACGACGGCAGTATCGGCGTTTCCTACAACATCAAGCGTGTGTACGACATTTCACAGACCACCGCCCGTATGAAAGCACAGCCGTCTGTTTCCCACGACGCAAGAACTTTGCTCGGTGCGCTCATTTACAAAAAGCCCGTACCGATTCAATCTGTCGATGAACTGCCCGACGGTATGGGCGCTCTTTACGACCACGAACAAAAAGCTATTTTTGTTTGCCGTGGAATGGGTGCGTCTGATTTGTTTTATGAAGTATCAAAGGCTCTTGCTCATGCGGAACTTGCTACGACGAATGAGAACTATTCGTACAGTTCTGCTGACTTTAAGGCGCATTGTGTTTCGTATATTCTCTGTAAAGAGTTCGGAATCGAAACGGGTAATCTTTCATTTTCTTCTGCCGATTTTGACATTCCGAAAGAGTTAAAAGAAGCTGATCCGCAGGAAATTCGCGCAGAGCTTTCCGAAATCCGAGACACCGCTTTTGACATTTCCGCAAGAATGGCAAGAGCGCTGGAAAAGAGCAAAGAACCCCGCCATACAGAACAGGAGCGTTGATTATGGAGAAAATAGAAAAACGGGTATTGACCCTCGACCGTTACGAACACGGCGTTGTTATCAATGCCCTTAATGAAATGCGAAACGACCTGCTGGAAGAAGAACGCCCCACCGATATTGTTGACGAGGTTCTTTTGAAAGCAATCGACGCTCCTACTAAAAAGGTTAGGTGCAGGAACGATGAAGCGCGGGAATAACCCCCTCGTCCTCTGCTTGTTCGGGATTCTCCCCGTTGTGTGGCTGGGGCTGTTGATTGCCCCTGCCGCACACGGAGGTTTGCCCGAAATTCTTGCCCGGTTTCCTGCGGCAATGAACGACCCGTTTCATATAGAACTTTGCGGGGACAGCCTAAAAACTGTCCTCGTTTTGCTTTGTGTGTACGGCCTTTCTATCGGCGTATTCCTATCTTCCCGCCGCAACTACCGCAGAGGCGAGGAACACGGTTCTGCAAGGTGGGGCAACGCAAGAACCGTCAACAAAAAATACCGGGCAATAAAGCCGGAGGACAACAAGATTTTCACGCAGAATGTCCGTATGGGATTAGACGGACGAAAACATCGCCGCAATCTCAATACGGTTGTCGTGGGTGGCAGCGGCGCAGGTAAAACAAGGTTCTATGCAAAACCGAATCTCTGTCAGGCAAATACGAGCTTTGTTGTGCTGGACCCGAAAGGCGAGCTGTTGCGGGACACGGGATATTTGCTGAAACAGAAAGGTTATGAGGTGCGTGTGCTTGATCTTTTGAATATGGAGAAAAGCCATTGCTATAATCCGTTTGTGTATCTCCGTGACGACAACGATGTGCAGAGGCTTGTAACAAACCTGTTCAAATCCACCACGCCGAAAGGCTCACAAAGCAACGACCCGTTTTGGGACACAGCGGCAAATATGCTGCTCTTGGCGCTCATTTTCTATTTGAAATACGAGGCGCCGCCCGATGAACAGAATTTTCCGATGGTTATGGAAATGCTGCGTGCGGCTGATGTCAGAGAGGATATGGACGAATACACCTCTCCATTGGACGAACTCTTTGAACGGCTGGAAATGCGCAACCCCGACCATATAGCGGTGAAGTATTACAAGGACTATCATTCCGGCTCGGCAAAGACCTTAAAAAGTATTCAAATCACTTTGGCGGCAAGGCTTGAAAAATTCAATCTGTCCTCTCTGGCGGCTCTGACTGCTACTGACGAATTGGATTTGCCGTCGCTTGGCGAAAAGAAAGTTGCGTTGTTTGCGCTGATTCCCGATAACGACACGAGTTTCAATTTCCTTGTATCTATTCTATACACGCAGCTATTCCAACAGCTTTTTTATCTTGCCGACCACAAGTACGGCGGCAGTCTGCCCGTACCCGTCCACTTCCTGATGGACGAATTTTCAAATGTTTCATTGCCGGACGATTTTTCAAAGATTCTGGCGGTTATGCGTTCACGGCAGGTGTTCGTTTCAATTATCCTGCAAAATATAGCGGCGCTGAAAGCCTTGTTTGAAAAGGAATGGGAAAGTATTTTAGGCAACTGCGACGAGCTACTTTATCTCGGCGGCAACGAAACCTCGACCCACAAGCTGATTTCGGAATCCTATCTCGGCAAGGCGACTATTGACACCAACACCTACGGCAAATCATCGGGGCGTAACGGCAATTACAGCACGAACTATCAGATTTCCGGGCGTGAGCTTATGACGCCGGACGAGGTTCGTATGCTGGATAACCGCTGCGCCCTTTTGTTTATCCGAGGGGAATTTCCGATTATGGATGAGAAATACGACATCTTGAAACACCCGAATGTATCTCTTACCACAGACGGCAGCGCCGCGCCCTATGAACACGGCGGGACGGAGCACGCTGTCGCAACGCTTTCCCTTGCGGGAATCCCCACAGAGGACATTCCCGAACTGGAAGAAACAGAACCCGATTACGAGCTTCTTTCCGATGAGGACATAGAGGCTCTGTTTTCAATTTAAGGAGGATTAGCAAAATGAAGAACAACAACAAGAACACTACAAAGCTGCCTATGCCCGGAAAGGTGAAAAAGGGATTCCGCTTTTACTGCGCCGCTATTATGGCACTTGCCTTTACCCTCGGCTGTTCGGTGACGGCGTTTGCCGCAGGCGACCCGATCACCGTTGTAAACAACCTGTCCGATTTCATTTTCGGTCTTATTCGTGCGGTTGGATTGATTCTGCTCGGCTGGGGCATTGTGCAGGTAGGATTATCTTTTCAGTCCCACGACCCCAGCCAGCGATCTAACGGATTTCTCACCCTTGCCGGAGGCATTGTCATCACCTTTGCAAAAGAAATCCTTACCCTGATTACGGGCTGAAAAACAGAACAATACGGCATACGGGGCAGGCTGCACTCGGCGGTCTGCCCCTATTATGCCTGAAAGGAGGACGCTGTGAAGAAATACAGTATTATTTACGCTGACCCGCCGTGGCGGTATGAGCGAAACGGCGTACAGGGTGCGGCTGAAAAGCACTATCCCACGATGACTATTGACGAGCTTTGCCGTCTGCCCGTTTCCGAACTATCCGAAAAGGATTCGATTCTTTTTCTTTGGGCGACTTTTCCGCAGTTGCGGGAAGCCTTGCAGGTGATTAAGGCGTGGGGATTTGAGTATAAAAGCGTAGCCTTTGTCTGGCTCAAACTCAACAAAAGCGGCAAGGGATGGTTTTACGGGTTAGGTTTCTGGACGAGAGGAAACGCCGAAATCTGTCTGCTTGCCACAAAAGGCCACCCGAAAAGGAAATCAAACCGTGTTCACCAATTTATTATCAGTCCCATACGCGGTCACAGCCAAAAGCCCGATGAGGCAAGGGATAAAATCATTGAGCTTATGGGCGACCTGCCCCGTGTAGAGCTTTTCGCAAGAGAAAAAGCGGACGGCTGGGACGCTTGGGGCAACGAGGTTGACTGCGATATTGAAATCGAGGGCTACCGTGAACGGTCAGGGGGTGATTCGATTGTCAGATAACTGGGTCGTACAGAACCTTGAAAACGCCCTTGAAACTTGGAACAGCAAACTTGCCGAAATCTGGCAGCTTATCACCCAATCCCCCGAACAGTTTAAGGGCGGCACGATTTGGAATGTGATTGTCAACATTCACGGTGCGGTACAGGCGATAGGGCTTGCCCTGCTGGTTCTGTTTTTCGTTGTGGGCGTAATGAAAACCTGCGGCTCATTTGCAGAACTGAAAAAGCCAGAGCACGCATTAAAGGTCTTTATCCGCTTTGCATTGGCAAAAGGTGCTGTCACCTACGGTTTGGAACTGATGATGGCTTTATTCAATATCGTGCAAGGACTTATTTCTACCATTATGACCGCCGCAGGGTTCGGCACAGCGGGTCAAACCGTTCTGCCCTCTGAAATTGTAACGGCGGTTGAGGACTGCGGATTTTTTGAATCTATCCCATTGTGGGCGGTGACGCTGATCGGCGGTCTGTTCATTACGGTGTTGTCGTTTATTATGATAATGACCGTGTACGGCAGATTCTTTAAGTTGTACCTTTACACGGCGATTGCACCTGTACCTCTATCTACCTTTGCAGGCGAGCCCTCGCAGAATGTCGGCAAGAGCTTTATTAAATCCTATGCCGCCGTCTGTTTGGAGGGGGCAATTATCGTGCTTGCCTGCATTATCTTCTCTCTGTTCGCTTCTGCCCCGCCCGTGGTTGACCCGAACGCTGCGGCGGTTTCTATGGTATGGAGCTATATTGGGGAGCTTGTATTTAATATGCTCGTCTTAGTTGGCGCTGTCAAAATGGCCGACCGTGTTGTGCGTGAAATGATGGGCTTGTAAAGGAGGCGTAAAGATTATGGAAGTTAAGATCAATCGTGAAATCCGCAACTATACCGAATCTATGTTTTTCGGTTTAAGTATGCGGCAATTCATATTTTCCATTTTGGCGGTCGTTGTCGCCGTGGGGCTGTACTTTCTCTTAAAGCCCTATGTCGGGACGGAAACCGTATCGTGGATGTGTATTCTCGGCGCTGCTCCCTTTGCGGCGCTTGGTTTCATCACCTACCACGGAATGACCGCCGAGCAATTTATCTGGGCGTGGATTCGCTCGGAGCTTTTAGAACCGAAAGAAATTCGTTTTGAATCCTCGAATTTCTACTATGAAGCGCTCAAAGACAAAATTGATACAGGAGGTAAAGCATGATTAAAACCTTAAAAAACCTGCTGAAACAGGATAAAGAGAGATATTCCGTTCCCCGCAAGGTGCAGGATGTCATCCCGATTCAGCGTATCTGGAAAGACGGCATTTTTCAGGTAGGAAACCGCTTTTCCAAGACCTATAAATTCAGCGATATAAATTACCTTGTGGCAAGCCGTGAGGACAAAGAGGCTATGTTTCTTGCCTATTCCGAACTGCTCAACAGTTTGGATTCCGGCGCTACCACGAAAATCACAATCAATAACCGACGCTTAAACAAGGCGAATTTTGAGCAGTCGATTTTAATGCCCATGCGCGGGGATTCCCGTGATGTATACCGAAAAGAGTATAATCAAATGCTGCTTGATAAGGCCACCGGCGCAAACGGCATTATGCAGGAGAAATATATCACAATCTCCGTTGCCAAAAAGGATATTGAGGAAGCCCGCACCTACTTTTCCCGTGTGGGTGCAGACCTGATTTCCCACTTTGCCGCCCTCGGCTCAAAGTGTACCGAGCTTGACGCAGGCGAAAAACTGCGGGTACTTCACGACTTTTATCGTCAGGGCGAAGAAGCCGCCTTTCATTTCGACCCGCAGGATATGATGAAAAAGGGTCACGATTTCAAGGACTATATCTGTCCCGATTCCATCGAAAAGAACAGCGATTATCTGAAGCTCGGCGAGAAGTATTGCCGGGTTCTTTTTTTGAAAGACTACGCTTCGTATATCAAGGACAGCATGGTTACGGAACTCACCGATTTTAACCGCAATATGATGTTGTCGATTGATGTTGTTCCCGTACCCACCGACGAGGCGGTGCGTGAGGTGGAAAACAGGCTGTTAGGGGTTGAAACGAACATTACCAACTGGCAGCGCAGACAGAACGCCAACAACAATTTTTCGGCGGTCGTACCCTATGATATGGAGCTCCAGCGTAAAGAGAGCAAAGAATTTTTGGACGACCTGACAACGAGAGATCAGCGTATGATGTTTGCGGTCATTACTATGGTAATCACCGCCGACGACAAAAAACAGCTTGACAGCGACACCGAAACGGTGCTGTCCGTTGCAAGAAAGCATATGTGCCAGCTTGCCGTTTTGAAGTTTCAGCAGTTCGACGGCCTGAATACGGTTCTCCCAATCGGCACACGAAAAATCAATGCCTTTCGTACTCTCACAACGGAATCTTTGGCAGTATTTATGCCGTTCAAGGTTCAGGAGGTGCAGGACAAAGGCGGTATCTATTTCGGAGAAAACGCCATTTCCCACAATCTTATTATGTGCAACAAGGCGAACCTTTTGAATCAGTCGGCTTTCCTGCTCGGCGTTCCCGGTTCGGGTAAATCCTTTTCCGCAAAGGAACTGATTGCCTTTTTGATTCTCAATACCGAGGACGATGTACTGATCTGTGACCCTGAAAATGAGTTCGGCGCTTTGGCGGCGGCTTTGGGTGAGGAAACGGCAACCGTTATTCACATGGCGGCAGGCGGCAAAGACCGCTTGAACGCTATGTATATGGTTGACGGCTACGGCGAGAACAACCCCATTGTGGAGAAATCGCAGTTTATTATGTCCCTTGTAGAGCAGATCGACAAGGCAGGCGTTGGCCCGCAGCAGAAATCCATTATCGACCGCTGTACGGCTCTTGTGTATCAGGAAGCCGAGGCGACGGGTAAAACCGCTACCCTCTGCGATCTCCGCAATAAACTTTTGGAACAGCCCGAAGAAAAGGCAAAGGAAATCGCCTTGTCTTTGGAACTGTTCACCACGGGATCGCTTGATATTTTCGGACACGAAAGCACCGTAGACCTTGACAAGCGGATTGTTGTCTTTGATATTCACAGCTTGGGCGATCAGTTAAAGCCTACGGGACTTCTGGTTATCACCGATACCATTCTCAACCGTGTTACGCTCAACTGGAAAAAGGGCAAGCGAACCCATGTCTTTATCGACGAATTTCATGTTGTGTTTGAAAACGAGCAAAGCGGCATTTTCTTTAACTCTGCTTGGAGGCAGTTCAGAAAGAGAAACGGCTACCCGACCGCAATCACGCAAAATGTTGAATATTTGCTCGATTCCGTACAGGCAAGCACGATGCTTTCCAACTCGGAATTTGTGGTGATGTTAAATCAAGCCTATTCCGACCGCGCCAAGCTCTCGAAGCTACTCAATATCTCCGACGAGCAAATGAGCTATGTTACCAACGCCGACGCAGGCTGCGGACTTATCAAATACGGCTCGGCACTTGTACCCTTTGTCAACCGCTTTCCGAGAGATACAAAGCTGTACCAGCTTATGACGACGAAACCCGGCGAGGGTGTATTCGGCGGGAACGCTTCTTAAATCAAAACAGGAGGACAATTCTTATGAAAAGCAAATATCTGATGATCGGGGCGGCCGTATGTGCCGCCCTTTTCCTTTTCTCCGGCGTTATGCTTTATCGGCAGTATGCGGACGAGAAACAGAGCGCCGAAGCCTTTGACAATATCGCCGCACTGGTGCAGGACGAAACGCCGCCCGCCAATGAGCCACAGGAAACCAAACCCACGCAGCCCGAACAAACCGCTTTTGAAAAGTACGCTGCGGTCTATGAACAGAACAGCGATTTTGTGGGCTGGATTTCCATTGACGGCACGAACATCGACTATCCCGTTATGCAGACGATTGACAACCCGAACTACTATCTGAAACGCAGCCTTGAAAAGCAGTACAGCGATTACGGCGTGCCGTATGTGCAGGAAAACTGCGACCTCGGTTTATCCGACAACTGCGTAATTTACGGCCACCACATGAATAACGGCAGTATGTTTGCCGACCTCTGCAAATATACCGACGAGGATTTTTACAGGGAACACAAAACAATCCGCTTTGATACGCTGTCCGGCTTTGGAGAATATGAGGTTATCGCAGCGTTCAAAACCGTTGCCTATTCAGAGCAGGGATTCAAATATTATCACTTTGTCAATGCGGATTCTGCGGAGGACTTCGACGCCTATATCGCCAAGTGCAAGGAGCTTGCTTTCTATGATACGGGTGTGACTGCGGAATACGGCGACAAGCTGATAACGCTATCTACCTGCGAATACAGCAGGCAGAACGGCCGCATGGTCGTTGTAGCGAAAAAGGTTGTTTCGCCCTCTGCGGAGGTGGGCGAAAATGAAGCCTGAAAAATATGTCCTCTCTCTTTCGGGCGGCAAGGATTCAACGGCTATGCTCTTACGGCTCTTGGAAGAAAACAGACCCGTTGATTTGATTCTGTTCTGTGATACGGGGCTTGAATTTCCGCAGATGTATGAACACCTTGACCGATTGGAGGCGTATATCGGCAGGCCCATTATTCGGCTGAAAGCGGCGCACGATTTTGAATACTACTTTTACGAATACACCCCGAAAAGGAAGAATCCCGCGCTGTCACAGTACAGAGGTATGAGCTGGCCCGGTCCCCGCGGTCGCTGGTGTACGGGGATTCTCAAAACCCGTGTTATCAACGCCTATCTGAAAGAATTACGGGAGGATTACACGCTCATTGAGTATGTGGGAATCGCCGCCGATGAAACAAAGCGAATCAAGGACAAAAATTACCCGCTTGTAGAATGGGGAATGACAGAAAGTGACTGTCTTTCCTATTGTTACAGGCGGGGTTTTGATTGGGGCGGTTTATATGAGATTTTCAGCCGTGTTTCCTGCTGGTGCTGCCCTCTGCAAAGTTTAGAGGAATTGCGGAAGCTGTATCGGCATTTTCCCGACCTATGGCAGCAGCTTGAAGAATGGGACAATTCCACTTGGAGGACATTTCTCAAAGGCTATTCCGTTTGTGAGCTTGCCACCCGTTTTGATTTTGAGGACGAATGGCAGGCCGCAGGCGGCAATATCCGCAGCAGGGCGTTTTACTCTGCTCTGCGGCAGGAGCTTTCACGGCTCGGATCGGAGGTGTAATTATGCCGAGTATTAAAACAAGGGAGGTTGCAAAAGGGACGGTCAAGGCGATTGATAAATCGGCGGTGGCCACCGAGCGAATGAAAGACGCCTATATTCGCACCAAGGACAAAGCGGATCACAGCCTTTATTCTGCGGAAAATTCTCCCGATGAATATGCCGCCGACCGTGTTTCGGGCGGGACGGAAACCGTCGCCCGTGAAACCGTCCACCAGCTTGACAAGTTCGGACGCAAGGGCGTAAAGGAAACCAAAGAGAATATTTCCAAAGTTAAAGACCACTTTCAGCAAAAGAAAGCCGACCTCCCGAAAAAGCAGGCTCAAAAATCTATGCAGAGAGTTCGCCGTTCTGCCGAACCTGCGAAACAATCCATTAAGACGGTGGAACACAGCGGTAAGACCATTAAGCAAACGGCAAAATCTACGGGCAAGGCAACCGTCAAGACTGCAAAGGGTACGGTCAAGACCACGCAGAAAACCGTTAAGACCGCTGAGCGTACCGCTAAAACTGCAATCAAGACAACCCAACAAGCAGCGAAAACGGCGCAGAAAACCGCACAGGCTACTGCAAAGGCCGCACAGAAAGCGGCGCAGGCGGCTCGTGCCACGGCGAAAGCGGTTGCTACGGGGGTAAAGGTCGTGGTCAAAGCGACCATTGCGGCGGTCAAGGCGATAATCGCCGCAACAAAGGCGCTGATAGCCGCTATCGCCGCCGGGGGCTGGGTTGCAGTTGTTGTCATTATCGTTATCTGTCTGATCGGCTTAATCGTCGGCTCGTGTTTCGGTATTTTCTTTTCTAACGAGGACAGCGGATCGGGACAGACTATGCAGACGGTTGTTCAGGAAATCAATACCGATTATCAAACACAGTTTGATACGACAAAGGCGAATATCTCCTATGATGTTTTGGAAATGTCCGGCTCCCGCGCCGTGTGGCCGGAAGTGCTTGCCATTTATGCGGTCAAGACCACCACCGACCCCGATAACGCACAAGAGGTCGCCACGATGGACGATTCCAAAAAGGCGATTCTAAAAGATATTTTCTGGCAGATGAATCAAATATCCTCACGGACCGAAACAAAGACCGAGGAAGTGATTACCGAAACCGACGACGGACACGGGAACATTGTGGAAACAAAAACGACCGTAACCCGCACCTATCTTTATATTGCGGTCAGCCATAAGACCGCCGACGAAATGGCGAATCAGTATAATTTCAATGCAGACCAGCGGAAACAGCTTGCCGAGCTTCTTGCCGATGAAAACCGCAGTATATGGAGCACTATTCTTTACGGTATCGGCACAGGCGACGGAGAGATTGTAACGGTTGCGCTCTCGCAGATCGGCAATGTGGGCGGTGAACCGTATTGGTCGTGGTACGGCTTTAACTCCCGTGTGGAATGGTGCGCCTGCTTTGTTTCGTGGTGTGCCAATGAGTGTGGCTATATCGACGCAGGCGTTATCCCGAAATTTGCAGGCTGCGTCTGGGGCGTTGAATGGTTCAGGGATCGCGGACTATGGCAGGACAACAGCTACGAACCCCGCCCCGGTGACATTATCTTTTTCGATTGGGACAACAAAGGCTCGTCAGGCCCGCAGGACGGAGAATCCGACCATGTGGGAATTGTTGAGAAAGTCGAGAACGGCACAGTTTACACCATAGAGGGCAATTCCGGCGATAGCTGCCGAGAAAATCACTATGCCATAGGGCATTATGAGATATTGGGGTACGGTGTACCGCAGTATTAAAACAGCCGCTTTTGCGGCTGATACATAGGAATCAAGAAAAATTCAAATTTGCACACTTGTATTCTTCGGGCAAACGAAGTATAATATGAATATAAGTTTATTCGGAGGTGTGGTATGGATTACATTACAACAAAAGACGCTGCTGAAAAATGGAACATATCAGATAGACGGGTATTACAGTATTGCAACGCCGGACGAATTGAGGGTGCGGTTAAAATGGGAAACACTTGGCTGATTCCGAAAAGTGCGGAAAAGCCCGCAGACGGAAGATATAAAAAGAACGGCGTTAAAGGAGAATGCGTATGATAAATGAATATAAAATTATGGTTGTCGATGATGAACCTGATATTTTAGATTTGCTTGAAAAATCTTTGATGATAGAGGGCTTTCATAACATTATCAAAGTTGAAAACGGAATAACTGCGGTAGATACTTGCAAGAAAACCAAGCCGGATATTATGATTTTAGATGTTATGCTGCCGGATATTGACGGCTATGAGGTGTGTAAACAAATTCGGCAATTTTCACATTGCCCTATTTTGTTTCTTTCTTCAAAGAATGATGAATTAGATAAAATACTCGGTTTAGCCGTAGGTGGCGATGATTATGTAACAAAGCCTTTCAGCCCCAAAGAGGTTGCTTATCGTGTAAAAGCACAGCTCCGACGAACTGCATATAAAAGCAAGGAAACCGTCAATGAACCTATAAAAATCGGTGCATTAACGCTTGATACCGATGGATGTCGAGCAATGAAAGACAGCAAGGATATGGAACTAACCGCCAAAGAATTTGAGATACTGCAATATTTGGCTGAAAACAAAGGGCGGGTTATCAGCCGTGAGCGTTTATATGAAGCAATTTGGAATGAGGATAGTTTCGGCTGTGATAATACAGTTATGGTTCATATCAGACATCTGCGTGAAAAATTGGAAAATGATCCTACCGCACCGCAGTACCTCATTACAATGAAAGGCTTAGGTTATAAGTTGGTAAATCCATATGAAAAGTAAAAAGAAATTCAATCCGTTCTTCAGAATGGTTCTGCTCCTGCTGATTGTAGTTTTGATCGGAATTGCAACAGCAATCGGTCTGTTCTACTATGTATTTTCTATACCTGAGCCGGAGGGAATGAGCTTGGCACAATGGCCGCAGAACTTTACAGATAGTTTTACGGCTTGGACGACATATGAAAACGGAGAACTTTCCATAGAAGAAATCGGATTAAAACGATTAGATGAATACGGATTGTGGATTCAGTTTATCGACGAATCAGGGCAGGAAATTTTTTCTTATAATAAACCCGACACTTATCCAACAAAATATTCCGCTTCTGAACTTATTTCGTTCAAGACAAGCGATTACGAACATGGCTATACTATTTTTTCAAACAGTTTAGACGAGTCCGATGAAACTTGCAGTTATATCATTGGGTTTCCGTATGATATAGGAAAATATATGCTGCATTATAATGGTGATCGGGTTGCAAGGCTCTCGCCTGTGGCAAGGATAGTTATTTTTTCTGCTTTGAGTATTCTTATTATTTTTGTGCTTACTTATGGCTTTTGGCTTTCCCGAAAGCTGTCAAGAATTACAGACGGTATCAGAAATATACCATTGCGTACCTATGAACCGTTAAAAGAAAAAGGAATGTTCAGTGAAATCTACGGTGCTTTGAATCAAACGGATTATGAAATTCGCCGTGCCGATCAGGTGAGCGAAGAAACGGAAACGCAACGCAGAGAATGGATCGCCAATATTACGCACGATCTGAAAACACCGCTTTCTCCAATCAAAGGCTATGCGGAAATACTCGCTGATAGTTCGGATAAAGATAAACAAACGATACAGGAATATGGCTCGATTATATTAAAGAATATCAGTCATACTGAAAACCTGATAAACGATTTGAAGCTGACTTATCAGTTGGAATCCGGCGCTATACCGTTTAATCCCCAAAAAGTCCGCATTACACGCTGTATCAAAGAGTGGGTAATCGACATTATCAATGATCCTGCTTTTTCCGAACGGGATATTGTATTTGAAAGTAATGTGCCCGATCTGTATGCCGATATTGATTCTGCTCTATTTCGGCGTGCCGTTACGAATCTGATTCTGAACGCTCTCATTCATAACCCTGCTGAAACAAAGGTAAGTGTTACACTTGATACGGACAAAAACGGCAGTATTCTGCTGTATATCCGTGATAATGGAAAAGGACTTAGTGAATCAGAGCAATCAAGGCTGTTTGAGCGATATTATAGAGGAACAAATACAAAAGAAAAGCCGGAGGGCAGCGGACTTGGACTTGCCATAGCAAATCAAATCGTAACACTTCACGGCGGCAAGATAACGGTTAAAAGCGAGCTTGGCGTTGGAACAGAATTTACAATTCATATTCCCGCCGAAAACAGCACAACAGAAAATTAAGGTTAAATTAAGATAGGTAAAAGTTCAGCCTAAGATGGGTGGCTTATGCTATTAAGCATAGGCCACCTTGTTTTTATGCCTATATAAAATAAATCAGGAGGATTTTTGTATGCAGCTACAAATACAAGACTTATGTAAGCAGTACGGAACAAAGTGTGCTGTGAATCATGTAAATGCAAATTTAGCTCCGGGCGTATATGGATTGCTTGGAGCAAACGGCGCAGGTAAAACAACGCTTATGCGAATGATCTGCGGCGTTTTGAAGCCGACTTCCGGCAGTATCCGTCTGAATGGAAAGACCATTGAGGAGTTGGGAGAACAGTATTATTCCCATTTAGGGTATATGCCGCAGGACTTCGGTTTTTACCCGGATTTTACCGCCCGTGAATTTATGCTGTATATGGCGGCAGTAAAAGGGCTTGACGCTAAAACAGCTAAAGAACGAACAGAGCAGTTGCTTCATATGGTAAATCTGCAAGAGGTGTCAAATAAGAAAGTTAAATCTTTTTCCGGCGGTATGAAACAAAGATTAGGAATCGCACAGGCGGAACTGAATCAGCCATCCATACTGATACTGGATGAACCTACCGCCGGACTTGACCCTAAAGAGAGGGTGCGTTTCCGCAATCTGATTTCAGATTTTGCAAAAGAAAAAATTGTCATTTTGTCTACGCATATTGTATCGGATGTTTCTTATATTGCCGACTACATTTTAATGATGAAAAACGGACAATTTTTGCTTGGCGAGCCTATGGAAACAGTCACAAACGGTATCAAGGGCAAGGTGTGGGAATTTCTAACTGATAACAGAGAAGCCGCAGAATACAGCCGACATTTTTCTGTTGTAAATCTGCACCACGAAAACAATAAGGTAAGGCTGCGTATTGTCAGCGATACAGCACCGACAGCAGACGCAGTTACCGTCGAGCCGAGCTTGGAAGATTTATTCTTATACCATTTCGGAGAAGATGCACAAAGCGAAAGGAGCAATGACTATGTTGATTAAATATGAATTTCTGAAAATTCTACGAAAGAAATCTACCATTATTGTTATGGTAATCAGCCTACTTTTAACGGCATTTCTTTTCGGATTGCCTATCCTGCAATTCCAAACCTACAATCAAGACGGTGTAATCAAAGGATTCGACGGAATTGCCTACGAAAAAGAACAGTACAAGGATTTATCTGTTCCGATTACCGATGAATATGTGACGAGAACCATTGCAGAATACCAAAAACTCTTTGAGAACCCTGACAATGTGGGGTATGACGGTAACGAGAAATTTTTGATCGGTGACGCATATTGGGATTATGTCGCTCCCAGAGAAAACCTGTTGAGTTCCATTGCGTCGGTATACGACGCTCCCGGTGAAAACTCCGGTCTTAACAAGCTGCCCGAACTTGATTTGACAAACGGTGCAAATTTTTATCAAGCAAGAAATGAAAAGATAGAATCGCTCCTAAATACGCCCTCAAGGAATTTATCGGATGAACAAAAAGAATATTGGAGCAATATGGCTGGCAAGGTTGATACGCCTTTGCAATACGGTTATCACGAGGGCTGGGAAGTGATTATAACCAGCTTTGAATTACTGATGTTCGCAATGCTGGCGGTCTGCATTGTAATAGCGCCGGTATTTTCCGGCGAATATCAGGCTGGAACGGACGCAGTTATTCTATCCGGCAAATACGGTAAGACAAAATTGGTAACAGCTAAAATTATATCATCTCTGCTGTTTGGCGTTCTTGCGTTTACACTTCATATTATCGTTGCTTTCGGATTGCCCCTTGCAGCTTTTGGAACAGACGGCTGGAATCTGCCTTTGCAAATTGCAGGTATGACAATTCCTTATCCATATACATTCCTGCAAGCAACACTTATCAACCTCGGCGTTATCTATTTGGTACTGATTGCAATGATCGGTCTGACATTGTTGTTATCTGCTAAAATGAAAAGTCCCTATCTCGTATTGATTGTACTTGTGCCTGTACTCTTTATTCCGTTGTTCCTTTCTCCGAACGGAACAACAGGAGCATATAATTTAACTTTGTTCTTACTGCCATATCGTTCGACTATGCCGGAAATCGGAAAATATATTTCGTATCAGATTGGCGGAATTGTTTTTGATGTGCTGTCTATAAGGGCAATCCTGTATGCGGTATTGACAGCGATTATGCTGCCGCTTGCAAGATTGGGCATTAAGAAGCACTAAGTAGCGTGAGGTGCGTTATGAAGAAGAAAAAACTTATAATCATTGGCGGCATTGTACTTGTGGTAATCGCTGCCGTAATCGGTATGATTATTGGGTCGCCTAACTGGTCGCAAAGATCGTTTGAAGCCATTGTAAAAGAAACAGTCACACAGACTGACGGTGAAGTTCGCCTCATTGTTGAGCGTACAACGGAAATATATGGTGATCCTCTTAATTCACTTGGTATCAGTACAGATACAAAATTGCTTGATACAGACGGAAAGGATATATCCGTAAACGATATTCAGCCCGGAAGCTCTGTTAAGGTTACTCTAAAAGACGCATTCACAGAGGAAACTCCGTTCTATTACCCTGTTGTATATGAAATTAGGTTAATTAGTTCAAGCAAGTAATGCACTATATAGAAAAAAGCAGCCTTGCGGCTACTTTTCGGGTGCAGTATCAATTAAGGCTTTCGCAGTTGCTTTGACGACTTCTAACGACCGTTCATCGCAAGCTGAAAGCATACGGAGGAGATTTTCTACCTCGGAATCTTTGGACGGCTTCTCGGGGTAGAAAATCGAATCCGCAGAAATGTTCAATTCCCGGACGAGCTTATGTAGGACATCGAAACTCGGCTTTTTACCCTCGTTCTCAATCCGATATAGGTATCGCTCGGTAATATCCACTTTGTTTGCCAACGCTTCTATGGTAATTCCGGCATTCTCACGAGCAGTCTTAATGATACACCCAAGCGTTTCAGGTTTGTTATGCACTTACAGTCCACCTCCATCTATAATTATACGGATTTATGCCATCTTTATAATGGCACAGCAATTCAATTATAAATGGACTGACAGTTCTCGAATTACTGAACTTAATAACAGGTATTAACCCCGCCAAATAAAAAAAACGAGGTTTTGTCGGGGCAATTCAACACGCCTATACCCTCCAAATCCGAGTTTTTGGATTGGAGGGATTTTTTATGCGCTGGAGTATACTTGGCGTTCCGTTGCTTGTAATGAGCAGCGAATATGAATCTATGACATAGGCATTATCGGAGGTATTTCGTCAAAAAAAGCGCTTGCCCTGCAAAGGGGTATTGCGGCTCATATACTGAACTGATATGCCATAAATATAGTGAAATAAACGCACTTGCACGGCGGATTTTGTCGCTTTGCAGGTGCGTTTTTGCGTTTGCAGGAACTATTGACTTTTATAGTGTCGGTTGCCGCAGCCCTCCGAGTCAATCTGAATCTCAAAAAATTCAGATTGATCGGAGGTAAACGACTATGGACGAGAAGCGTCCAAAACGCAGAAAAGATAAATATAATCCCTACACACTTACTGAAAAAGAGAACAAGCATTTTCTTTCCTTTCGGGATGGTCAGGGCGTGTTAAGGGAAATGCAGATAACCAAAGAACTGTTTGAGGCGTTGAACCGCTTTGAACTGGATGACCTTTCTATTCTCAATGAATGGGACAGGCATTATGAACATTCGGAGCTGACAGAGATTTCTCTATACAATCGGGCGGCGACGCCCCCGGAATCGGTGGAGGAAACCGTTTTTCGAGATTTACGCTATGAAGCCCTGCATAGAGCTATTCAGCAACTACCCGAAACACAGAGGCGGCGGCTCGTGCTCTACTACTTTGTGGGACTTACATATACACAAATCGCTGAAAAGGAGGGCTGCAAATATCAGACAGTACAAGATTCAATCTATACTGCTCTGAAAAATTTGAAAAAACTTTTGAAATAGTCCCTGTGTTATAGGCTTTTAGTGAGGAAACAGGTGGAGAGGCACGAAACTCTCTGCCTGTTTTCTGCTTTGTGCGGTGAATGGGCGTGTCCTTTGACAACTGAATACCCATTCATCAAACACATTCCTATTGCTATTGTGATGAGCATGAGCCACATTAGCGGCTGCGCCACGATCTGCGGGAAATGAAGCAACGAGATTTCACCTGTATTTGTTTTAAGGGTCTTTGGCTTTCTCTTTCTGCAAGGAGCGAATAACAGTCGGCTATCAGTATCGGGCGGCTCCCGATATGGCGACGACAGGCAATAGGGACAATGATACTCCTGTTCAGTCACAGTCCGAGCGTTGAAGCGTTTTCGTGCGTGATCCGTCGCAGGCAATGAGAGCAGCCGGTAGAGAACCTACCGGGGGTGAGATTCCCGTGGAGTTGGCAAGCCGCCAGCCGTTTGATGACTTCCCGTAGCAATCCGGGGTGTCGAGGACAAATAGGATTGTTTCTTTATACAAGGTCAAACGGCAGGACGGGTCTACTGAAACGGAGAATTGTTTATATCTTTCCGACCTTAATTCTGTTCTGTCTTTGACCTCTACATAGGCGGCAAAACGCCTGAATTTTCAAAGGAGGTCATAACACTATGAATCACACATATTTACGAGGCGATATGTATTACGCCGATTTGGGACACGGGATTGGCTCGGAACAAGAGGGCTACCGTCCCGTTGTTATCGTTCAGAACAATGTCGGCAATAAGCACAGCCCCACGGTAATTATCGCTTCTATCACAAGCAAAAGGGACGCAAAGCCGAAACTACCTACCCACTACTACATCGACGCCGAAAACGGCTTGGAATTGCCCTCTATCGTCCTTTTGGAACAACTGCGAACCGTAGATAAACGCCGTTTGGGTGACTTTATCGGTCACTTATCCGAAAAGCATATACACGGTATCAATCATGCTCTGGCGGTCAGTATCGGTCTGATCGAGAGCGTACCGAAAAAGTTAATCCTTTGCCTTTGCAGTGCTTGTGCCGACAACTTCTACGGTACGGGCGCTTATTCTTTACGCAGGATTGACCCACAGCAGACCGAGAAAGACACCTGCACCTATTGTAATCAGCGAAAAGGATATGACTATGAGATTATCCGAAAATAGAGGTTATTTTGCAGACTGAAAATAAAATTTGCACAAGTGACGCCCCTCTTTATAGGTGATATAATCTACTTGTCTTACAGGACAGGTTAGGTACAATCAAGTCGCTTGTTCAAGAAAGGAGTTATGCGTTTGGAACAGATTGTACCGAAATGTTCTGTCGGAAAACGGACATACTCTGTTGATGAAATACGCTCTATGCTGAATATTGGACGCAGAAAGGCATATGAGCTGTGTAATTCTGGAGAGTTCAAGATTGTCCGTGTCGGCAGGACTATCAGAATTTCAAAACGCTCTTTTGACGAGTGGCTTGACAATATTGAAGATAACGGAGGTATTTAATATGGCTTCAATCGTTAAGAGAGGCAAAACATATTCAGTTGTTTATTATGAGGGCGAGGGTAAAAACCGTCATCAGGTTTGGGAATCGGGATTGAGCTACACAGCCGCAAAATCCCGCAAGGCAACGATTGAGTATGAAATGGAACAGAACACTCATATAGACCACAACGATATTACTGTAAGCGAGTTTTTGTACGAATTTGTTGAGAAATACGGTGAGAAAAAATGGGTGGCTTC
>Ga0129308_1001639_pt1 | contig 22249 bp, 22 predicted proteins | sample L827metagenome_FD_94440 | JGI IMG/M metagenome (GOLD analysis project Ga0129308, IMG submission 94440) | Ring-tailed lemur group fecal microbial communities from Wisconsin, USA - L827 metagenome | ecosystem: Host-associated > Mammals > Digestive system > Large intestine > Fecal | place: USA... | reverse complement strand
TTTATGAATATAGAGAAGCAGCTCCTCTGTCACCCGCTCCGGCTCATATTCTTCCGCACAGATATCCGCACACTGGCCGCCGACCATCCCGTACACTCCGGCCTTCCCGGTAAGGACCTGCATTGCCCGTCCCACCGCTTCATACAGGTGTATTGCATCCGCTGCCAGTTCCGGATTTTTCGCATATCCGGACTCCTCTGCAATCATGGAGAAGGCTTTCGACGCCGTCTCATATGCGTAATTGAGAAGCGCGTCCCCTGCCAGCACAGCCATTCCTTCCCCGTACACATACCAGGTTGTCCGGCGCCCCCTACGATATTCATCATTGTCCATGCTCGGCAGATCGTCATGAACCAGAGAATAATTGTGTATCATTTCAAGCGCTGCCATAAACGGCTCCACAATCCTGCCTTTTCCTCCAAACAGCGCATAACTCTCCCGCATAAAAACCGGGCGCAGCCGCTTTCCTCCGCCCAGAACGCTGTAATTCATCGCTTCCAGCACGGTCTTCTGATAGCCTGCTTCTTCCGGCAGATACTGCCGCAGACTCTCTTCCGCTTCTTCCACCCGCCCTGCGAGCGTTTCTTCAAAATTCATCCAGTTTTCCCTCCCCGTTGAGCACCAGCACCTTCTTTTCCACCTTGTCGATGCTCTCATTACAATATTGTAACAGCTGCATTCCTTTCTGGTATACCGAAAAGGACTCCTCCAGGGAAATATCCTCCTGTTCCAGCGCCTTTGTCACCGCCTCCAGCTGTGAAAACGCCTCTTCCAGCGTCATTTGCTTCTCTGCCATTGCCATTCTTCCTTCTCTTTTACCTTAGCCGTAATCCGGCCGTTTTTCACATGGATTGTGAGCAGCTCACCCTCCTGTATCCGTCTGACATCTGTTACCGTCCTTCCGTTCTGATCCGCCACGTGAGAAAATCCCTGATTAAGCTTTTCCAACGGTGAAAGTCCTTTCATCTTCTCCACATAAATCGAGAGCTGATGCCGGTTATCCCGGATCTTTTTTAACATCCGGTCAGACAGCTTTTCTTCCAGCTGACATAAATAATTGCGCTTCTCCCGAATCTGACTGACAGGACTTAAATACTGAAGCTGCATCTGATACCGCCGAAGCTGTACCCTCTTCTCCTCCAGCTTCCGCTTCATCCGCCTGGCGAGCGCCACTGACGCTTCGTCCAGCTGCGCCTGTAAAAGACTGTAATCATATACTGCCAGCTCTGCCCCCGCCGAAGGCGTCGGTGCCCGCAGATCTGCCACATAATCCGCGATCGTCGTATCCGTTTCATGTCCCACTGCGGAAATGATTGGAACGCTGCAGTCAAAAATGGCCTGCGCAACAATCTCTTCATTAAAGGCCCAGAGATCCTCAATGGAACCGCCCCCGCGTCCCACGATCATCACATCCACTCCCACCGCCTCCAGCGCCCGGATGCCGTTCACTATGCTCTGCGCAGCCTGCTCTCCCTGTACCAGCGCAGGATATAGAATGATCTGCACATAGGGGTTTCTTCTGGAAGCGATATTCATAATATCCCGCACAGCAGCTCCTGTAGGCGCAGTCACCACGCCAAGGCGCCGGATAAACTTCGGGATGGGCTGCTTGTACTCCGCCGCAAACAGCCCCCGCTCCTGCAAATCCCGCTTGAGCTGTTCAAACCGTTCATAGAGAAGTCCCGCCCCATCCAGAATGATCTCTCTGGCGTAAAGCTGATATTTTCCATCCCGTTCATAGACGTCAATCGTCCCGGCGACCACGACCTGCTGCCCTTCCTGCATGCGGAACTTCAGCCCGCCCCGGTTTCCGGCAAACATCACACAGGCAATCGCCCCCTTGCTGTCCTTTAAGGTAAAATAAATATGACCGGAGGAATGGTATTTGCAGTTGCTCACCTCTCCTTTTACCAGAAGCGATTGAAGCAAAAAGTCCTGGGTGAACATATTCTTAATATAGGAATTCACCTGAGCCACTGTATAAACACTTTTCATAATTTCACAAACTGTTCCTTATGCAAATTTGGCCAGAACTCCATTAACAAAACTTGCGGAACCATCCTGTCCGAATTTCTTGGCCAATTCCACTGCCTCGTTGATCGCCACTCCCGCCGGAATCTCCTCGTCGAATTTGATCTCATACACAGCCAGACGGATAATTGTCAGATCCACCTTTCCCATTCTGTCCGTGCTCCAGCCCCTGGCCGTCTCATTGATCATCTGATCTATTTCGGGCAGCTTCTGCGCTATTTTCTCGTATTTTCCCTGAATATAGGACACGTCCTTTTCAGAAGCAGCGTTCTCCTCATCTTCAAAAAACAGTGCACACTGCTCGGCCATCTCGCTTTGCTGATTAAATTCTACGCGAAACAGCAATTTGAAAATCTGTTCTCTCTGTTCTCTTCTGTTCATCTGATCTCCTGCGGCCTCTCTCTGGCCGTTCCCCATTTTTGCGCAAAAGTGCCTTTCGCATCCCGAAAGGCACAATACACTCATTTCCCGGTATTCATATTCACTCCGGCAATACGAATATTCACATCCGTCACTGTAAGACCGGTCATATTCTCGATGGCATTCTTCACGCGCTCCTGCACCTTCCGGCTGGTTCCCGGAATATTATATCCATACTCCATAAATGCCGCCAGCTCCACCTTCACATTGGATCCTGTCACTTCTACCCTGACACCTTTGGTCAGATTCTTCACACCGACCTTGCTCATCAGTTCATTTGAAATATTGCCCGCCATGGAAGAAACTCCTTCCACCTCTGTGGCAGCTAAAGATGCGATCATGGCAACCACTTCATCGGCAATCTGCACGGAGCCGATATTCTCATCTTCCTGTAATACATAAGTATTCTTACTGGTTTCTTTTTCCATAATGGTGCCTCCTTTAAATTAAATTCCTATCGAGATTATACCATGCTTCGCATGGCCGCTCCGCTGGGGATGCGCACTCCGCTTCGCTCCGGCGCGGTATAATCTCTATCGAGATTATACCATGCTTCGCATGGCCGCTCCGCTGGGATGCGCACTCCGCTTCGCTCCGGCGCGGTATAATCTCTATCGAGATTATACCAAACCCCGGACAATTTGCCTAGTATTTTCTCATTTACAGTTCAGCCAGAAGCTGAAAGTTCTCTGCTTCCTGGAATCCACATATACCGCTTTTTTGTCTGCTTCCGGAAGGTAATCAAACACCTTCTGTTCTTCGATCAACAGCTGATACACCTGGTCAAATACATTGTCATCCGCGCACTGAAAGGATACTGTGGTTTTTCCTCCTCTGACCGCCTCGTCAAAAATCCTTTCAAGCTGCTCAGAGTCTGCCGATTCCAGATATAACCCCTCACGGCGGTAATACTGGTCCTCCACCGCCGTGCATGTGGGAATATTCTGCTTTGCTTCAAGTTCATGCGTCCGCTCGATCTGTTTTGTAGTCACACAGAAATAGTCGTAATTGACAGCAGGATAAGCGGTCTCGGGATATGCTCCCTCTCCGCCCAGATAGGATGCATCTCCCCAGGTAGGGTCCACATGATACCATTCTCCATCCAGATAAACCACTATCCAGGCATGTCCGCCTCCGTTTGCACGCCCGGTTACCAGAAGTGCGGGGATCTCTGCCTTCTGGCAAAGCCATTGCAGCGTCTTTGCGTATCCCTGACAGACAGAACGGCCGTTTAACAGCACGGAACAGATATTCTGGCTGTCCGCAACCTCTCTTTCATAGTCTGTATGCTCAATCAGATATTCATACAGATATTTTACCGTTTCATAGGCATCTGCACCCTTCGGGATTCCTTCAAGAAAGCCTTTTGCAGCCACTTCCAGCAGGCCTGTCCGCTCAATGATCTCTTCCTCTTCCAGAGTATAGTCCCCGGAAAAGGTGATCTTTCTCAGCGAGTTGCCCAGCTTATAGGTGGTGCTGGTATACCCGTCCACATAAAATATCTCAGGATGATCCGCCATCACACACTGAAATATTGGATCGATCAGCTCGACGGAGAGCGTGGAAAGCTCCGTCTCCACATCCCTCCTCTGCAGGGATGAAAGCACTTCCTGGTAAAGACGGCGTTCCTCCTGTGTTTCCAGGTTTTCAAAGCCGTAATAATAAATTCCCGCTTCACCGTCTTTTGTTACAGATGTCTCATCCACTGCGGTCAGAGATTCCGTTTCCGGCTCCGATTCCCACATTTCCTCCGGTGTCTCCCGATCAACACCTGCAAACGTTTCCGGCTCCACATCTGTCTTCTCATTTATCCTGCCGCACGACGCAAACAGCGCGCATATCAGCAGCACAATAATTCCATTCAGACGTCTGCTCATTCTTTTCGTCCATTCCCAAGTCAACAACCCTGCTTCACAGCGATCAGTTCCGCCCGAACTCAGACAAAACCAGCCCTTTGTTTCTGTCGAGCACCATTCCCACACTCCAGGAATTGACAAACAAAAGCAGCGGATTGTCCTTCAAGTCCTTCACTTTCTTCATATCGGAAGTGCCCACCAGCTTTGACAGATCCACTTCTTCCTTATTCTCAATCCAGCGGATATGCTCGTAAGGCAGCGGCTCCAGCCTGATGTCCACGTTGTATTCATTCTCCAGCCTGAATTTCAGCACGTCGAACTGCAGCACGCCCACAACACCCACAATGATCTCCTCCATGCCGGTATTGAGCTCCTGGAAAATCTGAATGGCACCTTCCTGCGCGATCTGGCTGATTCCCTTGATAAACTGCTTTCGTTTCATGGTGTCCACCTGACGCACCCTGGCGAAGTGTTCCGGCGCAAAGGTAGGAATCCCTTCATAGGAAAACTGCTCTTTTGGCATACAGAGTGTATCTCCGATGGAGAATACACCCGGATCAAACACGCCGATGATGTCTCCGGCATAGGCCTCCGACAGGATCTTTCTGTCATTTGCCATAATCTGCTGAGGCTGGGACAGGCGCATCACTCTCCCGCCCTGCACATGCTTCACTTCCATATCCGCATCGAACTTGCCGGAACAGATCCTCATGAATGCAACCCTGTCCCTGTGCGCTTTATTCATATTGGCCTGAATCTTAAAAACAAATGCGGAAAAGTTATTTTCAACCGGATCAATCATCCCGATATCCGCACGGCGCGGAAGTGGAGTCGTCGTCATCTTCAAAAAGTGCTGCAGGAAATCTTCCACGCCGAAATTGGTCAGGGCCGACCCGAAAAATACCGGTGTCAACACGCCAGCCTGAACCTCCTCCAGATTAAACTCGGCGCTGGCGCCGTCCAGAAGATCGATCTCCTCCATGAGCTTGTCCTTCAGATTCTCACCGACAAAGCCTGTGAGCCTGTCCAGCTCATCCAGAGGAATTTCTGTAGCCTCTCCCTCTTTCGTTCCCTTCTCCGTATCGGAATAGGTGATCACGCATTTCTTTTCCCTGTCATAAACCCCCTTAAAGCTCTTTCCCGAACCGATGGGCCAGTTCATGGGACAGGTGGCAATTCCCAGTTCCTTTTCAATATCATCCAGAAGTTCAAAGGTATCGTTGGCATCCCGGTCCATCTTATTGATGAAGGTGAAAATCGGGATCTTGCGCATCACACAGACCTTAAACAGCTTCCTCGTCTGTGCCTCAACGCCCTTGCTTGCATCGATCACCATCACAGCAGAGTCCGCCGCCATCAGCGTGCGGTAGGTATCCTCCGAGAAATCCTGATGCCCCGGCGTATCCAGAATGTTGATACAATACCCGTCATACTCAAACTGCAAAACGGAGGAGGTTACCGAAATACCCCTCTGCTTCTCAATCTCCATCCAGTCGGATACCGCATGTCTGGCCGTTGCCTTACCCTTGACAGAACCGGCCAGATTGATGGCTCCTCCATATAACAGAAACTTCTCTGTCAGCGTCGTCTTCCCCGCATCGGGGTGCGATATGATTGCAAATGTTCTTCTCCTGTTAATCTCTTCCTTTAAGTTGCCCACTGTATTTTCCTCCGCAGCTTTCACCGGACCGTCCGCATTTCCTTATCTGTCCGGTAAAATAATATTAATTTTCATCCTTTTTTAGTGTGGAAGCATGGAAGCTCCCGCAAACTTCGGCTGTATGCCAAAATAGTCAAGCACGGTGGCCGCTATATCCGCAAAGGTTTCCCTGGTGCCCAGATTGCCTGCCGCCACGCTGCGTCCTGTCATCAGAAACGGCGTATATTCCCTTGTATGATCCGTAGTCTTCATATAAGAAGGATCACATCCATGATCCGCTGTGATCATGAGAATATCGTCTTCTCTCATCAGAGACAATATCTGAGAAAGCTTATCATCAAAACAGGAAAGCGCTCCGGCATAGCCGTCAATATCGCGCCGGTGTCCATAGAGCATGTCATAATCCACCAGATTCACAAAGCACAATCCCTCAAAATCCTTCTTCATATACGATATCGTCTTCTCAATGCCATCCTCATTGCCCGTTGTGGTTACAAATTCCGTAATGCCCTTTCCTGCAAAAATATCCCGGATCTTGCCCACGCCGATCACGGACTTTCCCTCCTGCTTTAACTGATCCAGCATGGTCACCGCCGGCGGAAGCAGGGAATAATCGTGCCGTCCGGGCGTCCTCACGTAATTGCCGCTCTTTCCCAGAAAAGGACGGGCGATCACTCTTCCCACGCCGTGCTCACCCTGTAAAATCTCCCGGGCAATTTCACAATAGCGGTATAGCTCTTCCAAAGGCACTACCTCCTCATGGGCCGCGATCTGGAACACGCTGTCCGCTGATGTATACACAATGAGCTTCCCCGTTTGGACATGCTCATCTCCGTATTCCTGTATGACAGCGGTTCCCGAATAAGGCCTGTTGCACAGCACACCTCTTCCTACAGCACGCACAAAAGGCTCCAGCACTTCTTTGGGAAATCCCTCCGGATAGGTCGGCAGAGGTCTCGGGGAATAAATCCCGGCAATTTCCCAATGACCGATCGTCGTATCCTTTCCTTTGGAAGCCTCCTTCATTCTGGCTATCCTGCCTGTAATAATCTGCTCATCCTCATGCCAGTCAATGCCGTCCAGATTAAATAACCCCAGCCTTGCAAGATTGGGCACATGGAAAAGCGGACTGGAGGCGGCCGCCTTCAGGGTATTGGCCCCTGCATCGCCGTAGGCCGCCGCATCCGGCATCTCTCCGATTCCCACACTGTCCAGCACGATCAAAAATACTCTCTTCACGTTGATCTCCTTCCTGAACCGGACTTCTTATCTCCTGTTTTGTTGCAGTTGAGCCTTCCCGCTGAACTGTAACCCTGTTTACTCAAAGTATGGCATAGCTTTTTATATTTTAACACATTTTTCCCATCATCGGAAGATATATTTTTATTACCTGCCGGATATCCGGCGCCCGCTGGTAACAGTTCAGCCTCCGGATGAACCGTTACAGAATCCAGCCCATTTTAAGTTCGCCTCCGGCGAAGGGCTGGATTCCTCTCTGCCTTCATTCCTTTTTACGGACTTTGCATCGAGTGCAAAGTCCCGGGCTGAACTGTTACGCCCGCTGCCCCAAACAATCAATATCTTCTCAGTTTCCTGCAAAGGGGTTAATGACAATGTTCTCTGCAGCCACACCCGTCTTGCGCGCAACGATGTCCTCAATCTGCGCGCACTGGGCATCCGTCAGCGTGGAAACGCCCACCACAACATCTGCGCTGTCCGCTGTAATGGTGACCACCGCATCCGTAAATCCCTTTGCTTCCAACAGAATCTCCGCTGCCGTCTCCCGCTCCGCCACATCGGTCAGCGCGATCATATTATTCACCGCTTCCTGCTTCTGGTCCTCTGCAATATTTGCATTGTTGATGATCTCCATCAGCGTTTCCTTATTCTTTGCACGGGTCTGTTCCTTCAAAAGCCGCGCGCCGGAAAGGGAGGACACGCCTGACGAGCTGGTATAGACAGCTTCTCCCGGCGTCTCTCCGTCCTGTACTTCAACCTCCTGGCTGATCATATCCGTGTCATCGGGTGCTTCCGCCTCTCCTTCATCTATATAATCCGATACGACCGAAACGCTCGCCTGGTCTGCTACCTGCATATCCATATCCAGATAATTCTCCACAGCTACCGCTTCATCATCCGAATCAAGGCTGGGAATATCCATCGCGATATCCTCATCCGAAAGATCCAGAAGTGCGGCCATATCCTCATCCGTGGCCTGCGCTCCGGCGCTCACCAGTTCTTCATCCCCGATCTTCGTTCCCGCAAAGTTCAGGTAACCTGCCACAGCTATCATAATAGCCAGGGCTGTAATCATGATCTGATTGCGTTTGAACATGTTTTTCAAATTCTGCTCCCTCTGCTTTCCTTTTATTTCATCCTGGTACGCCGTTCACTCTCCTGAAACGGTTTCCATCTTTGCTACTTTTATTTTATGAGCTTCAATCCCAAATAATGCCTCAATCACATCCGTTATGTGCTTCTGTATGACGGGCGAATCACCTCCTGCAGCGAGCACAGTCACGCCCTCCACGCTGGCGGCCAGTGTCTTCTTCACATAGGGAACCTGATTGCCTGCCTGATCCGTGGTAAAAACGGTATCCTGCTGCTGCTCGGAAAGCGTCACGCTGCGGCTGCCCCCGGCGCTGTCATTCTCGCTGGTCTGCGACCGGCTCACAGGGCCGTCCTTCTCCACGACCTCCTCCGGCCCGGCGGAAAAAGTGAGCATTACCTTCACGCTGCCAACGCCCTCCATACAGGAAAGAAAATCTTCCAGCCGCTTCTCCAGCGCCTCCTCTTCCGAAAAGATGCTCTGTACTTCATCTGAATTTATCATAACATCGTTGCTGTCCGATAATCCGGACTTTGCCGCCGCATCCTCTTCTTTTTTTCCGGTCGGAAGCGCGATGACCATCATGAGAATTCCCAAAAGGGCCAGAATGATCATATTATCTCTGGTCAGCTTCCCTTTCATCCGGGTTCCAAGCCTACTCAAGCTCAATCACCTCCAGATCTTCCTCCTCCATCCCCAGCTCTTTTGCGAATGCGCTGACAAGATCCTCCCGTTTCCTGCCTCTGGATGCACCGGCATCCACATGCCTTGCCTGTTCATCCAGCTGTATTTTTTCAACTTTCACCGGCTCCACCCCCGCATCTTCCCGCTTTACTGCCGCAGAGCGCACCTCTATCGTTACCATCTGTCCATCCGAATGAACACCTTCCACCCTCACCCCCGCCGCTGCTGCCTCCTTTTCAATCCTTTCCTCCACAGACAACAGCAAACCGCTTTGGGCCATCTGTTCCTGACCTGCTTCCATTCCTTCAAGCCTTTGGGAAAACATCTCGTTTTCCGCTTCCAGGTCATCTATTTTTTCCAGGAAAGACACTTCCACCTCCTGTCCGCTGAGGCCCAAAATGGGTACTGTCAGCTGTGAAAGCACGATGAGCGCTACAATCATCCTCCCGTATTTTTCAAACTTCTTTCCCGGGAAAAAATGCAGAAGCATCTGTGCTGCAACCATGAAAATGGCCGTTTCCTTCAAAATTCCCACCATCTGATCCATCCTGCTGCCTCCTTTCAGGCTTTACCCCCTTCCCACCAGACAGCTCACTATCGCCGCCAGGATGAAAAAACAGGCCGCGCCGGAGGCCGCCAGGCGCAAAAGCAAAAAGACCGCATCCGCCGTGCGGATGATACAGGCGGTCATTCTTTTATCCGCCACCACTCCTATCAGCGCGCCGCTCACCTTCAGCAAAATTCCATACAGAAACAGCTCTGTGAAAGGCACCGCCACCAAAAGCACCAGAAGCAGCAGCACAAACAGCCCCAGACTGTTTTTCACAAGCACGGCCGAGCCGATCAGAAGCTGCGTGGTTCCTTCGGCCAGTCCCCCCAATGCCGGAATTGCGGAAATGATTTTCTGCGCAGAACTGCGCTTTAAGCTGTCCAGCGCCGGCGCCACCATGGACTGCAAAAAGCCCAGACCGCACACCGCCGCCATCGCAAACTTCGCCGCAGCTCCAAGCCCTTTTTCCAGAAGCTCCATCAAAGGAGTGAGCTTTCCCTCTTCCCATACACCGTTCATCAGCAAAAGCAGCATGAATGCCGGCATCAGAGGCAGACACAGATGAAGCAGGAAACTCTCCACCAGAAAAATGAGAACCAGGGCCAGTTCATAATAGCCTGCTGCGGTCATGGTTCCCGCCGCCGGCCCCAGCGACAGGCACAGGGCCGGCAAAACCAGACGGGCGAACTGCGTCATCAGCTCCATCGTCTTTGCCGCCGTCCGGTAGCTTCTGAAAAAAACTTTCAAAAGCACTGCCAGAAGAAGCAAATAGAAAATATAATGGGCGATTTCCGCGATCTGATGGTTTTCAAAGCTCGTCATAAAACTGGATATGAGGACGGACAGCACGCCCAGAATCAGGATGGACGCCATTACCCCCTTCATGCCCGACACCTCGGCAAGAAAGCTTCCCCAGACCCACTGCCCCGCCATTTCAAACGCCTCCTTCCAGTTACCGGCCAGAATCTGCTCAAACAAATCGGACAGGTTCCAGGAAAACTCGGGGAAGAAGCTGTCCAGCTCGGCCATCATCTCCGTCAGATTCAGCTGCTCCAGATAGTGCTCCATCGCTCATCCCCCAAATCCTGCAATCGTTTCAATCAGCGATAAAAACACCGGCATCCCGGCAAACAGAATAGCAATTTTCCCAAACAGTTCAATCTGGGAGGCAACCGAGGAAAAGCCGCTGTCCCGGCAGATACCCGCCACAAATTCGCAGATCCATGTAATCCCCACCACCTTAAAAAGCATGGTGAAATAGCGGCCGCCGGAAGATACATAGGAGATAAGCGCCTCCATCTGTTCTTTTACCTGTCCCATATAGGCTGCGGTACAGGAAAAAATGAGCAGACAGATCACCGCTCCGATATAAATTCCATATTCCTGTTTTCCGCTTTTAAATTGGATTCCCAGCAATACGCCCAACAGGGCAACCGCTCCGACTTTTACAAATTCCAAATGCATCCACCTCCGCTTCAAAGGGAAAACAGATTCTGCATGGTCATAAACAGATCATAAATATAAGGCACGATCCAGCTCAGAACCAGTATCAGCGCAGCCAGCGACAGCAAAAACGCATGCTCTTCCCTCCCGCTGTGTTTCAAAACCTGACATAAAATTGTCACAAGAACTCCCACCGCCGCAATTTTAAAAATCAGACCGATTTCCATGTTCTGTCCCGTGCCTTTCCTGTAAAATATTGCGCGCCTCTATACCGCTTCAATCTCAGCCCCGTCATAACAGCATAATTGCTGCAAAGGCGCCGCAGGCGAGGCTGAGTGCCATCGTGAGCCTGTTCTCTTCCTGTTTCTTTTTCTGCGCAAGGCAGGCGGCCTCCCGCATCCCCTGCGCATATGCAAGGACCGCCGCCTGCTGCCTTGGCCCGTCCAAAAACCAGACCGCCGACGGGAAGGAAAGCACCAGTTCCTTCTCCTGCCCTGCCAGCTTTGTCTGCTTTAAAAATCCTTCCATCTCTTCCTTCCAGACCGTTTCCACATCCTGTCCGCTGCCGTCGCAGAGGCGGTCTCCGATCCGGCACAGTGCTGCGCCTATGGCTTCAAAGTCCTGCGCCGGCATTTTTTCCCCGGTCTCTTTCAGCACCTCCGGTAACGAGATCCTGCTGTAGGATATCTCCCCCGCCATCACTTCAAAAGCCCTCTCCAGGCTCCTAAGCTGTCGCACTCTCCCTTCTCTGTCCATGCAAATGCAGATGCCGGCTCCTACAGCTCCCGCCATTGTCAGGAAAGCGCCGATCAGCGCAATCATCCGGCCTGCCCCCAGAGAAACCGGCCGTTTTCGTCCCGAACCTCTTCCACCAGAAAACAGGAACCTCTTTTTCCAAGAATCAGGTATCTTCCAAAAGCCTTTTCTTCCAGCAAAGGCTTCAGAAAGGTTTTTTTCTGCAGTTCTTCATATGAGGCTCCGTGAATGGTAGCCAACACGCTGCAGCCGCATTTTAAAACCTGCTCCAGAGCATGCACATCCTGCGCGCTCCCCAGCTCATCCACCGCTACCACTTTTGGTGCCATGGAACGAAGCAGCATCATCATTCCTTCTATTTTAGGACATCCATCCAGCACATCCGTCCGGCTTCCCACATCGTTTCCCGGAATCCCCTGAAAGCAGCCCGCAATTTCCGAACGTTCATCCACCACCCCCACCGTCTGTCCTCTTGCCATTTCGCTGCCGTCCGACACCAGACGGACAATATCCCGAAGAAGCGTTGTTTTGCCACAGCCCGGCGGAGAAATGATCAGCGTGTTTTTCAGCGTTTGTCCTTCATAAAGCCAGGGTAGCAGGGGAACTGCCACCCCCTTTGCTTCGTGGGCAATCCGGATATTCAGACTGGATATGTAGCGGATATTCTTTACGCTCCCATCCGGGTTTACGATGACCTCTCCCGAAACCCCGACCCGGAACCCGCCGTCTGCGCTCACATATCCCTTGCTGATTTCATCTTCATAGGCATACAGAGAATACCGGCAGATATGCTTCAAAATCTGATTCAGTTCCTCCTTAGACAACACCATTGCCCCTGCCGGATCCCTGATCAGTCTGCCCGACTCTTCCAGATACCACTCTTCTCCCCATATATACAGAATTACCGGACGCTGCGCCCGGAGCCTGATTTCCTGCAGGCCCTCCCCCTGCTGCGCTACTTGTCTCCATTTAAAGCGCAGATGCTCCGGAAACAGGCGGATCACCTCTTCCCAACGCTGCATCAAAACCTCCTCCTTTCCTGTCAGACATATATACGTTGTCCACACCTAAATATATTGTCCTGTGTTTGCGGATATACATTTTTTCTATGTACGAATAAAAATACTGGACATTTGAAATTATCTCTGTTATTATAATAATAACAATAATAATTACTGTTTTTAAAACAAGGAGGATATCAACATGAACAATAATACTGCACAGGTCAACAATCTCGTAAATCTTCTGGACGGCTATGCAACCAAGGGCGGCCATCACCTCAATGTCAACGTTCTGAACCGTGACACCCTGCTGGATGCTCAGAAACATCCCGAAAATTATCCCCAGCTGACCATCCGCGTTTCCGGCTATGCCGTAAACTTCATCAAGCTGACACCCGAGCAGCAGAATGACGTCATCAGCAGAACCTTCCACGAGGCGATCTGAACTGCCATAATTTTTTGTCCGGCGCATCACACGCCGGACATTTTTATTTTCTTATTCGCATGCACATCCTCCTGCCAGGGCTGCCAGTCCCCGGATAAAAGCACCAGCAGTTCATGAGCCAACAGCGGAAATGCCGCCAGTCCGATCAGATAAAGCCACTCCTCCTGTTCCAGCCTGGCCGTTTGGAATGCCCCCACTAAAAAAGGAAGTTCGGTCACCGCAAACTGTAAAAAGAAACCGGCTGCACAGGCGAGAATCATCATCCGGTTTTCCAGATGCTTCATATGAAAAACGGATTTATGCACATCCCGCATTCCCACCGCATGGAACAGCTGAGACATGCCCAGCACGGTAAAGGCATAGGTCTGGCCGCGCCCAAGCACTGCCTCCTGTTCCAAAAGCAGTGCAATCTGCTCCAGCGAAAACGGCATTCCCTGCGCGTGAAGGATTCTCCAGGGTACGGAAAAGAATGCTGTCAGGCTGATTGCGGCAATCAGCATTCCGTAAAACAGAGTCCTGGATAATCCGCCTCCTGCAAACAGGCTTTCTTTGGGCTTTCTGGGAGACCGCTTCATCAGGCTTTTTCCGTCGTTTTGATCCACCCCCAGGGCGAGGGCCGGAAGAGAATCCGTAATCAGATTGATCCAAAGGATATGGCTGGATTTTAACGGCGATGCCAACCCGCAAAGCACCGCCACAAACATCGTCATGATCTCTCCCAGATTGGAGGACAGCAGGAAAATCACCGATTTTCTGATATTCTCATATACACCCCTGCCTTCTTCAATGGCCTTTTCAATGGTGGCAAAATTGTCATCCGTCAAAACCATATCGGATGCCTGCCTGGCCACATCGGTTCCGTTTTTTCCCATGGCGATCCCCACATCCGCTATCTTTAAGGAAGGTGCATCGTTGACGCCGTCTCCGGTCATTGCCACAATATTCCCGTTTTCCTGAAATCCCTTCACAATCTGAACCTTATTGGCAGGTGATACCCTCGCAAAAACCCGAACCTTCGAAATTCTTGACAGAAGCTGCTCTTTGGATATCCGGGAAAGTTCTTCTCCTGTCATACACTGATCCATGCTCTCTGCGATGCCCAGCTGCCTGCCGATGGCAAAAGCGGTTTCCACATGATCCCCGGTGATCATCACAGTGGAAACTCCCGCTTCCCGGAAAGTACTCACCGCTCCTTTTGCTTCCGGGCGCACCGGATCCTTCATTCCCACCAGTCCCAGGAAGGTCAGCGCGCTTTCCCTGGGCCCGTCCCCTCCGCTGTGACAGGCGATGGCCAGAGTCCGCAGCGCCATGGAAGACATCTCCTTTACTGCAGCTTCAATCTTTTGCCTGTGCTCCCGGGTCATCGGAATGCGCTTTCCATACAGGGACAGGCTGCTGCATTTTTGCAGCACCTGATCCGGCGCACCTTTGGTGTACGTAACAGCTTTCCCCGCCTGCCTGTGAAAGGTGGACATCATTTTCCGATCGGAATCAAAGGCGATTTCTCCCCGCCGGGGCAATACCTTTTCCAATTCCCTGCGGGTGATTCCGTACTGCTTAGCCAAATCCAGTAGGGCCAGCTCCGTAGGATCTCCGATGCGCTCCCCTTCAATCGTCCCGTTATTGCAGAGGGCCATGGCGGTCAGAAATTCCCCCGCCGCATCGCCGTCCAGATCTGCAGCATCCTGCAGTCTTTGATCCACCAGACAGCGCTCCACCGTCATCCGGTTCTGTGTCAGCGTGCCCGTTTTATCCGAACATACCACGCTGACCGCTCCCAGCGTCTCCACCGAGGGCAGCCTTCTGATGATGGTGTTCGCCTTCACCATACGGGTCACGCTCAGCGCCAGGCACAGGGTCACCACTGCCGGAAGTCCTTCCGGCACCGCCGCCACGGCCAGGGAAATCGCAGTCAGCAGCATATCGAAAATGTTCCGTTTTTGAATCACCGCAATGAAAAACAGCACCGCACAGATCCCAAGGGAAAGAAGGCTCAGCATTTTCCCCAGTTCTCCCAGCTTCTGCTGCAGCGGCGTCATCTCCTCTGTACTTTCATTCATCATGGATGCAATCTGCCCGATCTGCGTTTTCATGCCGGTGGCTGTCACGATTCCCTTTCCCCTGCCAAGCGTTACAATCGTGGACATATACGCCATATTTTTCCGGTCTCCGAGGGGAATCTCTCCTTTTTTCACCTGTGCACACCACTGTGCATCCTTCAGGACAGGAACCGCTTCTCCCGTCAGCGCGGACTCCTCCACCTGCAGATTCTCTGCTTCAATCAGCCGCAGATCCGCCGGAATCTGACATCCCGCTTCCAGACATACCAGATCCCCTGTCACCAGTTCCTCCGCAGAAATTTCCCTCTCAATCCCATCCCGGATCACGCAGGCCTTTGGTATGGTCAGCTTTTTTAAAGAATCCAGAGCCTTCTGCGCCTTTCCTTCCTGCATCACCCCCACAAAAGCATTCAGGCATACCACTGCCAGAATAATGACCGCATCGCTGACCTCGTGCAGCAGCAGGGATACTGCCGCCGCAGCCAGCAGCACATAAATCAAAGGGTCGTTTAACTGCTCCAGAAAGGATTCCAAGAACGTCTTCCTTCTGGCTACCTGCAGCACATTCGGCCCCTCTTCCTTAAACCTCCTCTCTGCCTCCTGCCGGGAAAGCCCACAGTTTACATCACTTTTTAACAGTTCACAGGTCTGACTGGCTGTCTTTTTTTCAAACATCCTTCCCTCTCCTTGTCCGCTTCTTGCATAACATTCTGTACGCTGATACAGAATATGCGCGGGAGGACAGGTTTAGACCAACAAAAACTGCCGCATCAGCGATCCTTCGATCACTGACGCGGCAGGCCTTCTGACTCACAATATTATTTTTTCTGCATGAGACTGTCCATGATGAAAGGAAGCACCTGCTCCTTTTCCATCTCCAGCGCATAGGCAAGCTCCTCATAGAGCTGCTCCTCCGCCTGATGAAAATATCTTTCATCCACAGCAGTCATTTTCTTCCCCTGCTGAACTCTTGCCTTTTTTCTCTGATACAGAGACTTGATCATCCTGACCAGTCCCCGACAGTCACAGGCACGCAGGATCTCTTTATACTGCTGCTCCCGTTCCTTTTCATTCGCAACCCATACGGATTCCATCTCCGGAATATCCTGGATCAGCTCCTGTGCCTCTTCTTTGGATATGACGGGCCTCATCGTGCCATCCGCCCGGTCCACAGGAACGTAAATCAGCGCGTCGTGCCCGTAGATTGGCCGCAGCGTATAATAAAGCTTATGCCGGTCCGCCATGGACATGGAAATCGTCCCGATCTGTGTCACCTGACAGACACCGTGTCTTCCGTATACAACAACATCATTTACTAAAAATCCCATGCACTGCTCCTATCTTACTTTCTTACTTATTTCAGAAAATCTCCAACCGGCGACGTATTATACTGTTTGATGATCTCGATGATCACAGAACCGTCCTCCTGCTTTTCTTCTGAAAGAATCTTATACTGTGTCCTGCTGCGTTCCAGCTGCATCTTATAACGTGCGACCTCTTCATTGACCGCTTTCACCGCATATTCATGACCGAAATCCTCTTTCAGCATAAAATGCAAAATCTGATGGATACATGCTGCTTTAACCCGTTTCATATTCTGAAACCTCCTTCTTGCCATACCTCTGCACAACAGCGGCTCCTGCGCCACGCTGTTGTTTTCTTTACATTTCTTATTTTAACATTTAATTTTAAAAAATGTAAGTTTTATTGTGCATTTTATACAATTTTTGTAAGATATTACCCATCAGCAAGCCTTTGTTTTTGTTCATTATGTCCCGTTCTGTTATCAGTTCTCAGGCAAAGTAGTGCACGTATTCCCGGTTTTTTTTGTACAACATGGAAATGATTCACGCAATCTCAAACAGCCGCGCCATGACCTCTTTTTCCGTCTTCACTACCAGCACATTGCACTCTGCATCGTATCGGTAATCCACATCCTCCTCTGCCGGATAAATACAGCGCACCGAAAGCGTGCGGCCCTGACTCTCTGCGCGCACCCGCAGCGCCTTGGGCAAAGGAAATTCCTGCTCTGCCGGTCCCTTGGCCCGCTTCCAGACAGCCAGGAAGGAACGCGATTCCCCTTTCAGGCCCAGGCTCACCCAGCTGTCGGCATAATCCGAAAGCCCCGTCGGCCAGAAGGGAAGGGCCCCGGGGATTTCCCTGCGGATCTGTTTATAGACGCTGATGCCCTCTTTTACCAGAGCCTTGCGCTCCTCATCCAGCTTCGCCAGATGTCCGCTCTGATGAATGCGCAGCAGTATGGCGTTGATCATATTGAAAATCGTCTCCTCCCGCAGCTGATCGTGGCTCACCGCTTCCTCATGATTCATCGGATAGGTCCAGACTGCCGCCTGCTCCGGCGTCACGCCTGTAGGCGCATTGGCAGCAATCACAGCGTATTTGAGGTAATCGTCCTGATCGCTGGTGGACTGGATGCTGCAGCGTGACAGCATGGCATAATCCATCCTCAGGCCGCCGCTGGAACAGTTTTCAATGATCAGATCCGGATGCCGCTCCCACAGGCCGTCCAGCCAGGCCAGATAGCTGCGTTCGTGCTCAAGCAGGCCGTCCCCGCAGCTGTCCGCATACAGCTCCGTTCCGATGCCGGGCTCAATATTATAGTCCGTCTTGATATAGCCCACGCCATACTCTTCCACCAGCCGGTCCACCACGCTGTCCATGCGCTTTCGCACCTCGGGATTGCGGTAATCCAGCTGAAAGCGGCTTCTGTCATAGACGCGCTTTCCATGGCGCACAAAGAAATGGTCGTCCGGCAGTTCTTTGGCCAGACTGCAGTTGATTCCCATGACCTCCGGCTCCAGCCATACGCCGGGAATCATTCCTTTGCTGCGGATATAGTCTGTGACCTCCTTGACGCCGTTTGGAAACCGCAGTCTGCTTTCCTTCCATTCTCCCACGTTATCCCACCAGCTGCCGTCCGCATACCAGCCGCAATCAATGCAGAAAATCTCACAGCCGGCATCCGCTGCCGCATCCACCAGCGGAAACTCGTCCCCGGCATAGGGATTTCCCCAGAGACAGTTCATATAATCATTGAAAATGACCGGAAGCTTTTCATTGTCCTCATTTTTCCGCCGGATGATGCGGCGATAGGAGGTCAGCGTCTGCATGGCATCTTCCATGCCCAGACCTGACACGCCCACCGCTGCCGGAACCGTTGTGAAGCGCTCTCCCGGCTTTAACTCCTTAAACCAGTGAGAATAGACCTCATTGGGACCGCTAAGAGCCAGATAGAAATGCCCGAACCGGTCGCCGATTTCCCATTCCCAGGAACCGTTGTGTTCGATCTGCCAGAACCACCCGGTTTTTGTTTCTTCATTCTCCACATATCCCATGGGCAGATATTCTTTGGCAGACCAGTTGCCGGTATTGGAAATATGGAGGAAATTGGAGGAACGCTTCATTTTGGAAGGCTGGACCTGATCCATCCCCAGCTGCGGAAATGCAGAGGATTTCCAGTTCAGTTCCCGCTGCCAGCCGTTGTAAGGAATCCAGACTCTCATCTTTTCATCGGAAGAGAGCATACCTTCCTTATCAATCCCCTCATAGTGAAAATTGGCAATATAATCCAGCGTCTGCACGCTGTCTCCTTCATTTCTGACCTCATTCCATATCCGCACCACCGAAAGTCCGTCATAAAACTGCATGCCGGTATAGACCCTAACGTTCGTAAGCTCATCACGGCTGACAAATGTGAGCAGCCTTCCTTTTTCATTTCTTTTATCCTCATGCCCTGCATATTTCATGCGATAGCCCGGAGCGGTCACGATGAACTTGTTTCCGTGACGCTCGTGAGGGCGGTTGTAGCCCGCCAGATTGATGCTCACAAAGGGAAAGCCCTCTGCGACCTGATCTCTGGCAAGCTCCTCCTCCAAAAAAGGCCGCGCCGAAAAATGCACCAGTTTCAGACACCCGTCCTCTGTCACTTCCCAACGCAGATATATCCCGTTTTCCTGTATTTCCAATACCTTTTCCATCTTTTATTTTCTCCTTTTTGCCGAAGAACCGTCACCGTTCATTCCCAATTACAGAGCGCCGCAAAATGGCTCAATAGCTTTTGGCATCCTGCGGCAGATCATACACATGCCTCAGGTGCATTAAGCTGTTCTGCCCTTCCCGCGCATCGTAAGCATAGCCCAGATTCTTTCCGACATCCCGCGCTGCCTCCTCAAAAAGGCCGCACATAATAAATACCGCATTCCAGATTTCTTCCTTCTGATATCCGGCATAGGTTTGCAGATAACGCTCCCACCAGCCGGCATCCAGCCATCTGTACATATATTTGCCGTTCTTACCGCAGCTTACTTTAAAATCCGTCAGCGTTCCAACCTTCCATTCCAGCAGCTTCAGAAGCTGGGGACGCACCACACAATTCAGCATATCCTGCACGTAGGGAATTTCTCCCCGCCACAGTCCCTTTGCCACATTATTCAGGCACCACCAGAACTCATTGCATGCACAGCGAAACACTCCTTCTGACGGCTTTTTCACCCAATAGTCCACATCCGCAGCTTCCGGCACATTGGCCGAAAGACCGTCTTTGTCCAGCAAGACCTTACAAAGCTTATCTTCCAAAACCCTGCAGTGCTCTACAGGTTCTACATGAAGATCCAGGCGGTTGCCATCGGCAAACTGAATGAGCCAGCCGTAACAGGAGTCAAAATCCACTTCATGTCCCAGAATCAGATCCATTTCCTCCGGGCACTGCATATACAACCGCTCCCCGAAACGGTCAATCCAGTTCTTATCCTCATAAAAAGGCTTCGTTTCTGTCACAACGTAGACAATATCATAATCCTGAAAAAGATCCTTCGGTGCATTTTTATTGGTTCGCGACCCGTTCATATAAACCATGCGGATGCGGTCATCCTCCTTCGCCGTGTGAAGAATCAGATCAAACATTTCTTTTTCTGTACGCATTGTGAACTCTCCCTTTCCAAACAACCTCATGTTTCCATCTCACATCAAAAGCGGCTGCCGCCTCTCACCGTCACAGCAGCTCTTTCAGTTTTTTAAGCCTGTCCAGCGCTTTTTCGAGCACTTCCTTATCCTTTGCGAAATGGATCCGGATCAGATGATTGACATCCTCCTTAAAAAAGCTGGAGCCCGGCACCGCAGCGACACCGATATTCCTGATCATCCACTCACAGAACTGCAGATCCGTCCAGCCCGCAAACCCGGGTTTTTCCAAAAATTCACTGATGTCGATCAGCACAAAATAGGTTCCCTGAGGCTTCGTACAGGTCAGCCCGATCCGATCCAGACCGCTGCAGAGAAAATCCCTCTTCTCCGTATACTCCCGCTGCAGCCTCTCATAGTATTGGGGGCCGAATTTCATGCCCACCACAGCCGCCTCCTGCAGGGGTGCCGCTGCGCCCACCGTCAGAAAATCGTGCACCTTCTTCGCCGCTTCAATCACTTCCCTCGGCCCGATCAGATAACCCAGGCGCCATCCCGTCATGGAATAGGTTTTGGACAGGGAATTGCAGGTGATGGTGCGTTCAAACATCCCCGGCAGCGCAGACATGTATACATGTTGACAGGGTTTGTATACAATGTGCTCATAAACCTCATCCGTGATCACATAAACATCATATTTTTTTGCAAGGTCTGCCAGATAGAGCAGCTCCTCTTCGGTAAACACCTTGCCGCAGGGATTGGAAGGATTGCACAAAATGAGCGCCTTGATGCCCTGCGCAAAGGCTGCCTCTACGACATTTCTGTCAAAATGAAAGTCCGGCCAGACGAGCGGAATATAAATCGGTTCCGCCCCGGATAAAATGGCATCCGCTCCATAATTTTCATAAAAAGGAGAAAATACCGCCACCTTATCCCCCGGATTGCAGACTGTCATCATGGCGGCCATCATCGCCTCCGTGCCGCCGCAGGTCACACAGATTTCCGTTTCCGGGTCAATTTCCCGGTTAATCGCCTTCCCCTGCTTTTGTGCCAGCGCATCCCGGAAATTTTTTGCGCCGAAGGTCAGGGAATACTGATGAGGTCCCTGCTCTGCCACCTCCCGCAGTCTGTCCGTGATCTCCCTGGGCGGATTTCCGTCCGGAAACCCCTGGGACAGATTGATGGAATCATACTGATTGCTAATTCTGGTCATTCTGCGGATGACGCTGTCCGTAAAGGTCATCACGCGGTCGCTCAATGGTTTCATTTTTTCCTCCAATATGCTGCTTTCACTGCTTTTTCCTCTTTTGCCCATGAGGGCAAATAACCTATGTCCCCATTATATCGGTCTTCCAAAAGATTGCAAGCGGGAATGAGCGCCTGCCGTGAAATGAAATGCCGCCCTGCAATGCCCATACGGGCTGCAGGACGGCATAACCGCTCACATTTTTGATTTATCTCTGAACCAGATGCACTGCAAAGCCCGCAATTTCATCTGCGAAATAAGCGGCCTTTTCTGTGATGGTCTCTTCGTTGAACGCGAAGCCTCTGCTCTTAAAATACGCAATCGCACGGGGCAGGGTGTTGGTTGCGATGGCGATGTGTCCGTTCTTGCCCAGATACATCTTCTTCATGATCTCAACCTCATGATTGCCCATGAAGATGCTGGAGTTGCCTTCCTTGATCTCCATGCCGAACATGAGATTGAACATCTTCGCAGCCTTCATCGCCTCTTCTGCATTCTCCGTATTGATTCCCACATGATCCAGCTTCAGACCCAGCATGGTCTGTACGGCCTGTCTGGTGAGGCGCTCGATCTCGTCCCAGTTCTCAGCCTCGATCAGATCCTTCTTCACCATCCAGGTGCCGCCGCAGGCGATGATCTTATTGAACTTCAGATAGTCCAGAAGATTCTTCTCATTCACGCCGCCGGTAGGCATCCAGCGCAGATTTCCATAAGGGCCTGCAACTGCCTTAAGCTTTGCAACGCCGCCGTTCTGCTCCGCAGGGAAAAATTTCACAACGGAAAGTCCCATGCTCATGGCCTGTTCCATCTCGCCGGGTGTAGCAGTGCCGGGCATCATCAGCATTCCC
>Ga0129308_1001638_pt1 | contig 22303 bp, 10 predicted proteins | sample L827metagenome_FD_94440 | JGI IMG/M metagenome (GOLD analysis project Ga0129308, IMG submission 94440) | Ring-tailed lemur group fecal microbial communities from Wisconsin, USA - L827 metagenome | ecosystem: Host-associated > Mammals > Digestive system > Large intestine > Fecal | place: USA... | reverse complement strand
AATATCATAAACAATATTGTCCGACAAGCTGGCATCATCCCCTATCCTATGCGAATAATGCGTATAAGACACGTTTGCCATATCCTTTGGGTGATTCAAGAGAAATAATCCGCAATCCCAGCCGCCTACCCACATTTTCCGGCTGGAATCCTGATAGATAACATGTGCCGAGTTACGTTCATTGATTTTGGGATATGCATAGAATTTATCCTCCTTCCGGGAATAACGGAAAAGGCCACTGGACCAAGTGCCAATCCACAAATCCCCATCCAAATCTTCGAACAACGATTTGATGGAGGCTACAGGAAATATCCCATCGGTGGACTTGTCATCATACATCATAAAGGAGTCCTTCTCTGCCACATACCGGCATAAGCCGGAATCCGTACCAATCCAGACCTCATTCTCCCGAGTAACCAACATGCACGAAACTACATTGTTGGGAATGGCAGGCGCCGTATACTGACGTATTTCTCCGGTTTTCTTATTAAGGGTGTTCAATCCCTCTTGTGTACCAATCCACAAGAAGCCGTCATTATCATCGGCAAAACAATAAATATTGTTACTGGTCAACAAGCCTGGAGCATTCAAGCTCGATTTATAGACAGTAATCTGGTATCCGTCGTATTTACAGAAACCATACCGGGTAGCAAACCATATAAACCCTTCTTTATCCTGATATATTTTCTGGACCTCATCCGTCGGCAACCCGTCCAATGTAGAAATCGGCTTGAACTTCAAACGCGAAATAATATCCCCGTCAGCCGCATGGCCTAAAGCAGGATACATTGTCCAAAAGCTGAACAAAAGAAGACACGTATGCAGACAAAAGAAACTTACTATATTTTTCATATACCAGACATTAGGAATCATGACAAATATAGCAAGTTCAATCTATTTTAAGGAAGAATTATACTCCTTTTTTGTCTACAAATACTTCAATCTTCTGATTTTCCGGACAATTCATCATCCACCACAGCCATCATCCCCTCCACTTGTGCCAATGCCAGCATACGTCCATGGAAAGAATAGCCTGCATTGTACCCCTTGTCCTCATCTCCCAACATCATGCGCCCATGGTCCACACGCATCGGCAATCCCGGATTCTCTTTCTCGAAGATACGAATTAAATCAATGAGATGCCCCCTTCCCTCCAGATGGGAACTTTCTATGAAATTTCCACCCGGCATAGCCTTCGTGCTGCGCAAATGCACGAAATGGGTACGCTTGGCAAACTTCCTCGCCAGCTCACGGGTATCATTCTGTTCGCCGGCACTCAATGAACCGGCACAAAAGGTCAAACCATTATGAGGATTGTCCACTGCATTCAGAAACCAGGCAATATCCGCCTCGTCCGTCACAATACGCGGCAACCCCAGTACCTGGAAAGGAGGGTCGTCGGGGTGTACGCACATATTCACTCCATATTCCTCGCATACCGGCATGATGGCAGACAGAAAATAACGCATATTGTCACGCAGAGCCTCCCGGTCTATCCCCTTGTATAACGCCAGCAGACGTTTGAATATGGCTACCGGATTCTTGTCGCCTTCCTTTATATTGCCGTTTACGAACCCTTGTGTCTTTACGATAATCGTATCTACCAATTCCGCCTTTTCCGCTTCCGTAATCACCTTGTCCAACTCTGCAACCTTATCCAATTCTTCCGGAGAATAATCAGCTTCCGCATTCTCCCGTTCCAATATCTTGAGGTCGAAGTAGGCAAAACGGATTCTGTCGAAATAAAGAGAAGAAGTTCCGTCTTCCCAAGGATGCTGCAAATCCGTACGAATCCAGTCAATCACCGGCATAAAATTATAGCAGACGGTCCTGATGCCTGCTTTACCGAGATTGGCCAGACTTACCTTATAGTTCTCTATCAGCCTGTCGCGCCCGGCCCCCGCATACTTGATTTCCTCGCACACCGGCAAGCTTTCCACTACAGACCAGCGTAACCCGAAGGACTCGATGTAGCCCTTCAAGTCCTCAATGGCTTCCAAAGTCCATATTTCACCATTGGGCACATCATGCAAGGCAGTCACAATACCTTCCACTCCTATCTGTCGCAACATGGCAAGGGTTATCTTGTCCTTCTTGCCAAACCATCTCCAAGTCTTTTCCATCTATCCTCTATTAAAAACATAAAATACCTCCAATTGAATTACAAATATAATTCATATTCGGAATATTAGGACACAAATACGGCTTTATTCCTTACCTTTGCAGCCGTACTCTACACTCTAATCGTAGACAAGCAAACAACATATGGAAAATAAATTCGACTATCAGTCTGTACCTCATGGCTTTACGCATTGCTTCCACAGCCAGTGTACCCGTAAGGAAGAATGCCTGCATCATCTGGCTGCCACCCATTGCACCTCACAATATCCCACCTTAAGCATCATCAACCCGAACTGTATCCCTGCCGATACCACCGGTTGCCCCTATTTCCGGAAAGCCCAAAAGTACCGGGTGGCATGGGGCATACGGCATCTGCTGGACAACGTACCCCACAAATGTGCCGCCCCCATGAGAAACCAGCTTATCGGACACTTCGGCAAGACAGCCTATTACCGCTTTTACCGCCAGGAACAAGCCTTATTCCCAAAGGCACAAGCCTATATCCGCCAGGTTTTCAAGCAAAACGGGATTGCCGAAGAACCGAAATTCGAGAGATACAGTGAAGAATACAGCTACTACGACTGAAGCTTCCGGACATCTCTCACAAAGTTTATTTTCTAAAAACATCTGTCATGCTATCACGCAAGGGGGGATATTCGTTTGATTATAAACCGGTTAAAGCGTGATAGATACCCGTGATAGATAAAAATCTTCACAACCATCTATCACGCCACGGCAAGGAGCAGCATCAGGCGTTTATCCGTCACTTAGTCCGAGGCCTGCAGAATAAACCTATATGCTTAGTTCTCAGCATGAAACTTTTAGTTTCAGAGTTAAATACCATTAGTTTCATAAAGGGAAACGGGTTGTTTCATTATAGAAGACCAATTGTTTCAACAAGGGAAACGAGTTGTTTCAACAAGGGAAACAAGTTGTTTCAACAAACAAAAGCCGGCATAGCAGCCTACACAGTGCAACCCCAATCATATACTTTTTCGACCCAATACACCAGATTTCTCACAAGAAAGCACTGGAATCGACCTAAAAAAGTAAGGAATCGCTTGTAGAATGAGTATAATTATCGTACCTTAGTACACTGTAAGCAAAGCTTTTTGCCTGCATCTGACGGATTGCATTTGCCGGAAAAGGAAGCAATGATTCCGCCCTTTCGTAATTGAGGCAGAATCACATCATTTACAACAAATCCGCATCATTTCCGAATGCTATGATGCGGATTTATTGTAGATAGTCCATAGCTAAAATATGCTTTTAGTTCATCTGAAATGTATTGAAAGAATGTGGCTGCAATGTAATATTCAGATAACGATTATCCAACTTCAATGTCAACTCTTTTGCTTCCTCATTGAAATTTCCTGCAATCACCACATATTTGTTCTGAGGTGTCCGTGCCACCAGTACCGGCGTATTATTCTCGTTCTTAGCCTGATAAACCAGAATGCGTGAACCCGGAACCACGTACTTGCTGTAATGCTTCACCGCATAATACTCCGGTGTGAAAGTTGCCGCACGCGCCTTGGTGTCTACCCGAATCAACGCATTCTGTTTCCATCCCCAAGGGCTCTCGCCATTATCGCAGAGGATGCAGTTCCAAAAGGTATATTCTTCGCAGCCATTGCCCAGGTAATGGTTCATCAGCCCGAAAGTGTGCTCACCGCCTTTCCAGTCAAAACTGCCCCAGCCGCATTCACTTTCGGTCTGTACATACTTGTAATTGGGATATTTGGCACGAATCCTGGGCAATATCTGCCCGCCTTCCCACTGGAAACCTACTCCTTGCACACTTTGCGGCATGCGCGGGTCGGACAGAATCCGGTCAATGTAATCGAAGCGGTTGGTATTGATAGTACCCAGATAAAGCGCCACTTCGGGATGGCGCTTCTTCAAGGTCGGCGCCAGATACTCCACATTGAAACGGATAGTACCCTCGGCAGTCCATGCACAGCCGGGATAAGGCGTATAGCTGTATGCCTCGTTCTGATACATCACCATGGAGATGGGGATGCCTTGCTCTTTGTAAGCATCGATAAACTTGCAGAAATAGTCGGCATACGTCTGCAAGTAGCGGGGGTCTTGTATCATGTAATCATTTACGGCCAGCCGTTCAGGAAAAACGCCGCTATCCTTCTTCTCATTTCCCTCGAAAAGCGCAAAGTCCGCATCGGGCGAAAGCCGGTTATATTCACTGCTCCGCACCGGATAATCACCATTGATTTTCATCCAACTGGGCGGGCACCAAGGGGAAATCCAGAAAGTCAGGTCCGGATTGTATCTCTGTGCGGAACGGATATAGGGAATCAACGTCTGCTTGTCACGGTCTATATTGAAATACTTCAACTGGAAGTCTCCCGGCACTTCGTCGCAGCTATACCAATTGCGTGCATAGTCGTTGGCATTCATCGCTACGCGCCCCATCGTGAAGCGCAGGTCTCCTTCCGGCAAGAACAGTTTCTTCAGGATGTCCTCCTTTTCATCAGGAGTAAGGATGTTCAGGGCATCCCAGCCCAACTCATTGAAACAAGTGCCCCATGCCTTGAAAGGGGTTCCTTCCTCCGTACCGCTAACTTCCAATATCGGAGTCTGCCTGGGCTCTGATTGTAATTTCACTTTTGATTGTTGCCATACGCTGCCTTCCGTACTGCTCACCCATGTATAAGTCTGTGCATATACGCCGGAGGAGAAACAGAGTGCCAATCCTCCCACCCAAAAAGTTCTGCTGAAAATGTTCTTCATTGTATTCATTTATCAATCATTTATTCAAATAAGTATCTATTTCGATAGACGCCTCCGGCAATCCTTCTGCCGAAACAGTCAGGCACACAGTACCCTCTTCACCCGTAGGTTGCACAATGGCGATGGCACTTCCGCGAAACGCCTTGGGTTTCAAGGAACGGAAGCTCTCCATATCATCCGCACTCCCGTTTCCGGAGGCAATAACGGTTCCTTTCCCGCTGAAACCGATTTTCAGAGGAAGCCTTGAATCGGGTATCAGGAGTCCGTCTTTATCCAGTACTTCAATCTTGACATATGCCAGGTCGTTTCTGTCGGCTTTGATGCTGGAACGGTCGGCTGTCAGGCGTATGCTGGCCGGAACTCCGGCAGTTGTCAACGTCGCAGAGGCAGTCTCTTTCTTCTTTATCAGGCTGACGGCTTTCAATTGTCCCGGTTCGTAAGCCACTTCAAAGGAGGCTGTATAAGTATCGGGGGAAACCTCCTTCTCCCCCACCAGCTTGTCATTCAGATAGAGCCTCACTTTGGGGGCACGACTATACACATTTACAGTCATGGTCTGTCCTTCAAGTCCTTTCCAATTCCAACTCAGCAGTTCATTCTTCCAGCCCCAGTAGTTGATGTCCTCTCTTTTTCCCGGAGCCACGGGCGGCTGTACAGCCAGGGAGATATCCCTCCGTCTCCAGAGTATGTCCCGGTAATAGGATTGCGGTTTCTTGTCGCCGCAAAGGTCTATGTCACCGCACCAAGCATTGTACCAAGGCCAACCCATAAACTGGGGACTATGCTCTCCCTGAGCAAGTTCAAGCGTATGGGCAAGTCCGGCTTCACCCAGATAATCCATGGCAGTCCAGACAAAATCGCCTATCAGATAGGGATTCCGGTCTATCAAGTTCCAGTTCTGCGCCGCTTCCTTCGGCACCGATTCGCTGCCGTACATCACACGGTCGGGGAAACTCCGGTGGTCTTTTTCATATTCCTTCCACTGATAATTGTAACCGGAAACATCCAGATGACGGAAAGCCCGCTCCGAATCCTTTTCCCAGGTAAAATGTCTTCTGTCCCAGAAAGCATTGACGGCTGCGGTGGTATAGCGCGTGTCATCCAGCCCTTTGATGATGCCCGTCAGTTTCCGGGCTATCACCTCGCCAATGGAGTCAGCACGTTCTGCAATCTCATTGCCGATACTCCACATAATGATGGACGGATGGTTGCGGTCTCTGCGGACCATGACCGACATGTCATGTTCACTCCACTCGTCAAAATAGCGGTGGTAATCCTCCGGACGTTTCGGCTGCTGCCACTGGTCAAACACTTCGTCGATGACAAGCAGTCCCAACCGGTCGCATGCCTGCAGGAAGTATTCGGAAGGAAGGTTGTGTGAACACCTCACAGCGTTGTAGCCGTTTGCCTTCATCAGCTCCACCTTGCGCTCCTCGGCACGGTCTATCGCTGCCGCTCCCAACAGCCCGTTGTCGTGATGCAGGCATCCGCCGTGCAGTTTCAAGGGCTTTCCATTCAGCAGGAAGCCTTTCTCGGCGCTGAATTCAATCGTACGTATTCCGAAAGGTATCCGGATTGCATCCGACCCCCCATTGCCGGACTTCACCGTGATGGAGGCTGTGTACAAGTTCGGAGTATCGACTGACCAAAGCGACGGTCTGTCTATATCGAACGACAAGGAAACCGGTGTTTCACCGTTGCCATTCACCTTTATCGGCCTGGCAGCAGAATAGACTTCTTTTCCTTGTGGAGAGAAAATGCTGACAACCAGTTCGCCTTCCCCCTTCTTCATATCTGTGTTGTGCACCACTGTGTGGAGATTCACTTCCGCTTTTCTCCCCTCCACCCTGGAAGCATCGACAAAGGTATCCCACTCGTCCAAATGTACCTTGTCCGTCTTTATCAGCCAGACATGGCGGTAGATACCCGAACCGGCGTACCACCGGCTGTTCAGGCCCTCATTGATTACTTTCACCGCAATCGTATTCACCGCCCCGGGCGACTTGCAATACTCATTGAGATGTATCTTGAAAGGAATATATCCATAAGGGTTGAAGCAGGCTTTCCGTCCGTTAATCCAGACTTCCGCTTGATTGTAGGCTCCTTCAAAGTAGAGTGTATGCACCTTGTCCGCATCTTCAGGCCGAATCACAAATTCTTTTCGGTACCATCCTTCCCCGCCTACGGTCTGGCCGGTATCGGGACCTCCGATGCTCAACCGTGAGAAAGGTCCCACCGTCAGGCCTTCCCGCTGAACCGGCAACGGCTCCACACTCCAGTCGTGAGGCAGATTAACAACACGCCATCCGGCATCATTGAAGGAAGGCTGTTCGGCATTGGCCACGCAGCCGCGATAAAACTTCCAGCCTTCGTCCATACTGACCTTGCGTCCGGAAGCAGAAATATCAACAGAAGCCATTACCAGGCAAGCGATGAGGACTGATAAGGTATTCAAAGAAAAGAAATGTTTATCCATAATATTGTTTCCTAAAATTTCTGTGCCAAAGATAAATAGGAGAAACCAGACAGTAGTGGAAAGATGTAACAAGATACCGCAAGCCATGTAATTCATAGCTACTTGTTACATTTGTTGCAGAGATTTGTTACAGAAATTGCAGGTCTGTGTCACTTTCCGTATTGGGTAGGAAGTACTCCGAACATCTCCTTAAAACATTTGGTGAAATAACTGGGTGTGGAGAAGCCTACCTTTTCAGCAATTTCAACAACAGAAAGGTTAGTCTCGGCTAATAGCCGGGCGGCTCTTTTTAACCGGATATCCCGTATGAACTCGGTAGGTTTCTGACCGGTCAGCAACTGTAGTTTGCGGTAAAGGTTCATGCGGCTCATGCACAAGTCCTCGCTCAAAAGCTCCACGCTGTAACTGCTGTTATCCATATTGCGTTCAACATGAGCCACCGCCTTTCTCAAAAATTCTTCGTCACGACCGGAAGTCTCCATGTCTTCTGTATGCACTTCCACGCCGGTCAATAAAATCTCTTTCCGCTTCTGTTGCAGAGACAGCAGATAACGGATACGGTTGTCGAGCCACCAGATACCGGCCAGCAAGGCCAATCCTGCCAAAGTATAAAGGGTATAAGCCCACCAAGTCTCATACCAGGCAGGCAGACGGTCTATTTCCAGGCAAGCCACCGGTTCCCCCCAGCAGCCATGTACATCTGTAGCCTTTATCTCCAAGCTATAGTTTCCCCGGGGCAACTTGGTGAAATAGGCGGAATTGACCCCTTGGGGCAGGTAAGTCCATGTCTCCTCCCAGCCCTTCAACCGGTAGGCATAACTGATTTTCCGGGCATGCAGGTGGTCCAAGGTAGAAAAAGAAACCTCCAGACTGGTTTCATCCGGCGCTATCTCCACTTTCCGTTTATCCATACCGGCCAACCGACGTACGCCGTCTATCTTCAAGGCAGAAACCAACGGCTTCAACCCATCGGGTGACTGATTCAGCCCGGCAGAAGATGCCACCTGGCAGAAAGCGCCAATGCCTCCCAAGCAAATCTGCCCGTCTTCCATTTTTCCGATGGAAAGGAAATAATCCACATCCATCAGGCGATCCGAATTCCGCAATATGCGGAAAGAACGATTGGCAGGATTGTATTCCTTCACGTACTGGTCAGACAAAATCCAGAGATGCCCCGAATCATCGGCCTCCAGTCCTTTCACTCCATCTCCGTTACGGTTGGAGGCATCCTCCTCGAAGCGGAGTACCCGGTCACGCGTATAGGAATAGACGCTACCTTGCAGAGTGGCCGTCCACACCACGCCGTCCGGCGTTATGGTTACCGAAGAAAAATCCTCTCCTTGCCCGATGACCTCCGGTATTCCATCCGGAGCAACGCGCACAAACTCCCGTCCGGACGTTACACAATACGCGCAGTCATTCTGAGACACGGCGATATACTCCACAGCCCCTCCCATATTTCCACAGATACGGTCTATCTTTCCTCCCAGTGTGGCATAGCGATAAAGGACATTTCCTGCTCCTATCCACAATCTGTTCCTATCATCTTCATGAAGGGCGCATATGTGGCTACTATCGGGAATACGGATTTCTTCTTTCAACCGCATATTCATATCTGCGTGCTGTATGTGCAGCAGTCTGTCCGCATGGAAAGCCCAAATGCCTTTCCGGGTACGGCATTTTTCTATCGGCTTGGAGATAGCATAGGCTACTGCAATTTCCGGAATATCGGAAACGAAAGAGATGCGGTCGAGAGTGGAATCGTACAAAGACAAGCCGGTCCGTCCCTGCCATATCCAGTAATAATTATCTTCCTTCAATACCCGGTCTGCCATAACGGGATAACCGGTCTGCCGCATCATGGCCGACACGGGTTCACGCAAAATCTTATTCTTTTCAAAGGAAAGGATAAAAGTATGGGGAGAGTAACCGGGCACCCATATATTACCCTGCCGGTCTTCGATGACACGGTCCAGTATCTTGTTGCCCTTGGGTAGAAAAGTTTCGGTGGAAACGGACTGGAGCTTACCGCCGGAAGTCTGGTAGACATAGAGATTATCCATAGCCGATACCCACAAAAGTCCTTGGCTGCTGTCCTGCCATACCCCGAGGACTTGTGCCCTATGGGGATTGTGCCGAACACCGTCAAGGGTAGCGGGTTGGGGACGGTATATGTACTCCGTTCCGGACTCATCCGAAGGGACCAATTGTACGACTCCCTCTCCCCAGGTGGCTATCCAATAGCAGCGGTTATGTATATCCTCCACCATCTGTACCGGAGATACCGTATCGGGCCAGTCCTTGCAAACGGCAAAACTATCCGCATCCGCATGATATTGCAACACTGTCCCTCCCCACTGCAAAGCCCAGATATGATGGTGGCTGTCTTCATAGAAATCGGAAACAGAAACCGGACGGTTGTTCCGACGGGAGGGATAGCTTCCCAGCTTCTCCCCGTCGGAAGAATAACGATAAATACCGGTATCATCGGATATCCATACCGTTCCGTCGGATGCCGACAAAATGCTCCCGATCTTCTCTTCCCTCAGCTCTCCACCGGGAAGCTGCGTTATGTGATAGTTCTTCTTATCCAGAATGTAAAGGCCTCTCTCCGTCCCGAACCAGATTTTCCGGGACACATCTTCTGCAATGCAAGTTATGCTGTTGCTCGCCAACAAACGGGGAGTATTCAAATCCGAACGGAACACATCAATTTGATAGCCATTGTCGCGACACAATCCTCCGCTTTCGGTAGCATACCACATATATCCTTCACTGTCCTGAAATATGCGGTGTATGTGGGCTACCGGCAGCAGCTCTTGCGTAGGCAACTCCGTCACCGACACTTGCTGTGCCGATACGGACAAGCCTATCAGCAGACTGATAATAAGACAATAATAGCGTTCCAGAAGCATGTGTTTCCTTGCATCGATGGTGACAGATGCAAAAATACAACTTTTTTTTCATTTTTCTATTCTTCCAGATAAGGTATCCCCTTTTCATCAAACCGGACCGGAATCCAGAGATATCCCGAATACATCAGGCTCTTGGGGTGCCAGATGTCGGCCATAAAAAGATAGCGGTTGTCGGGAAGCTGCAAAACGTAAGTGCTTTGACCGCCGAAAGTCCGCTCACTACCCTCGCCCCGGCATTCGAACATACTAATAGCAAAGCGGTCGCCTTTCCAATGGGGAGGGCGACCGCTGCTGTGTTATGAAACCAGTGGCTCAGTACGCAGTAAATGTTATTCTATTCCGATGCTGTGGCACACGGGAGAAAGGATGAACGTAAACTCATAATCAGCGTATGGCACCAGATACTCCGGACGTGCAATACGTCCCCAGCTGTCCTCACAACCCAGACCGGCTTGTACCTTGTCGATACAGAGATTAGTCAAATCAGCCTCTTCCACTTCTTGCGAGTGTCCCTGCTGCTTGTCCAAACCCTCGTCCAAAGACTCGATGGTGTAGTGCAAGGCAGATGCGGAGAAGGGGGCTTCGGCCACAATCTTGATGCCATTGCCAGACTGATTCAACATTTTCCACCAGCGGATATCGGTCTTTGTTCCGTTTTCCTGCGGACGGATATAAGGATAGAACTGCTCTGCCACGCTCTGGCGATAGATGCCTAAATCTGTGCAATGGTTACGGTCGCTATAGTTCTCAACCGGGCCGCGTCCGTAGTATTCGACTGTTTCGAAACTGCGGGGCATGGACATCTGCAAACCGAAACGGAACATGTTCGATACTTTGGCGCTCTTGTCGGCTGTCAGCTTCTGGGTTATCTTGATGGCACCGGCGTTGTTGATGACATACGTCAGGGCCAGCTTGGCGGAAACACCCGGCATGTCGTAAGCCGATTCTACGATGACCTGATTGCTCTCCGTACGCTGGTTGAAAGAAGTCAGCTTGATTTCCGGATTCTTCCAAGCGATGTACTTGCGTTGCAGGCCCGCGCCGAAGTCATTGTCGGTGGGGGCACGCCAGAAGTTGGGCGTCAGGGCCTCACCGTCCTTAATCATATTCTGTCCGTTCACTTCGTACTTGGTCAGGTAACCGTTGTGCTTGTTGATTTCTACCCGGAACGCATCACCGGAAACGATAAGATACTTCCAATCATTATCCTGCACTTGGGGAGCCACCACCTCTACATTGCTCTGCACGCAGTTCTTCAGTTCCATGGAAGGAGCCTTGTAGGGATTGAGTGTCAGCTGGTCCTTGGCCACCACATGGCCGGCGGGAAGCAGCCCCTCGCGATTCTTCAGCTTGTAGGAAACGTTTAGCAGCCATTCGGTACATTGGCAGGTCTTGCCCAAGTCCAGTCTGACTTTGGCTGTCTGCCGGGGGGCTACATTCAGATTGTCCACACGACCGGTACGCATCACTTTGCCGCCTTTCAGCACCTCCCACTCCATGTAGTAGGCAGAAAGGTCGCGGAAGAAGTACTCATTGAACACATTGATTTCACCGTTCTTCAAGTCAGCCGGGGTAGTCCAGATGTCCTGATAGATGCGGCCCACTTCGTACATGTGGGGATTGGGCACACGGTCGGGGCTGATAAGGCCGTTGTCGCAGAAGTTGCCGTCACTGGCGTCGAAGCGGTTGAAGTCGCCGCCGTAGGCATAAATCATCTTGCCGTTCTTGCCCGTCCAGCGGGGAGACTGGTCGACGAAGTCCCAGATGAAGCCGCCTTGGTATTTGGGATACTTGCGAACCAAATCCCAGTACTCCTTGAAGCCTCCTTCGGAGTTGCCCATGGCGTGAGCGTATTCGCACTGAATGAGAGGTTTGGTCATGGAAGCGTCCTCGCAATACTTCCGGCAGCTCTCATAACCATAGTACATGGGGCAGTAAATGTCAGTCTTGCCTGTCTTGCCGGCTTGCTCGTACTGGCAGGCACGGCTGGGGTCTTCGGCTTTCACCCAGTCGTAGGCGGCCTCGAAGTTAGGGCCATAGCCGGCTTCGTTGCCGAGCGACCAGAAGATGATGCTGGGATGATTGAAACCGCGCTGCACGTTGCGCTGGTTGCGCTCCAAGTGCGCTTTTCTATAATCATCACGCTTGGCAAGGGTTTCCTCACCGTAACCCATGCCGTGAGACTCGATATTCGCTTCTGCCACTACATAGATGCCGTACTGGTCGCAAAGGTCATACCAAAGATTGTTGTCGGGATAGTGGCAGGTGCGCACGGCGTTCAAGTTGAATTGCTTCATCACCTGGATGTCCTGCAGCATACGTTCACGGGAGATGACGTAACCGCCGTCCGGGTCCAGTTCGTGGCGGTCGGCACCCTTGAAGAGAACAGGCTGTCCGTTGACCAGAATCTGGTTGCCTGTCAGCTCTATCTTGCGGAAACCTACCTTTACGGGAATCACTTCACTGCTGCCTTGCAGGGTGGCACGCAGGGTATATAAGTAGGGTGTTTCTGCCGTCCATTTATGAGGATTCTCCACATTTATCAGGGCAGTGCCACTGCCTTTGGCAGCAGCTGTAGCCACCTGCTTTCCGGCAGCATCCAGCAGTTCAAGGCTGACGTTGCCGCCCCCCTTCACATCGAGCTGCACTCTCAAGGAACCGTTGCGGTAGTCGGCATCCAGGTCGGGAGTGACGCGGATGTCCTGAATGCGTTTCTTGTCGCGGGCATAAAGATAGCAATCACGGCCTACACCGCTGTAGCGGAAGAAGTCCTGGTCTTCGAGGTAGGTACCGTCGCACCAGCGGAATACCTGAAAAGCAATCAGATTCTTCTGGCCGGGCTTCAGGTAAGGGGTCAGGTCGAATTCGGCTTCGAGCTTGCTGTCTTCACTATAACCTACATAACGACCGTTCACCCACAGATACATATTAGAGGTGACAGAGCCGAAATGGGCGATGATGTCCTTGTTCTTCCAGTCGGCGGGCACGGTAATCTCACGGCGGTAAGAGCCTACATGATTGTTCTCGACGGGCACCTGCGGTGGGTTGTTCTGGAACTGGTTGCGCCAGGCGTAGCCAACATTCACATAGATAGGGTCGCCAAAGCCGTTCAGCTCCCACACCCCGGGGACGGGGATGTCGTTCCAACCTTTGTCATTGTAGCCCACACGCCAGAAGTCGGTGGGGCGGGCATCGGCATCCTTCACCCAGAAGAACTTCCAGGTGCCATTCAGTGTCATGAAACGGGACGATTGTTCTTTCAAGCCCCGGGTGGCGGCATCTGCCGACTCGTAGGCGAAGTAGTTGGTGTGCATGGGGGCACGATTCACGGCGTTGACCTCGGGATCGAGCCATTCTTTGAAGGACTGTGCGCTGGCAGAGAAGGCCAAGGCTGCAAACAGTCCGGTAATGAGATGTTTCTTCATGATGATTAGTTTAAAAATAGTAATAACAGCATAGGGAATGCTCCGAATGCTGTTACAAAAATAAGGCAAATCGGGCTATTTCAAGAGGAGAATCAGCCCAAAAAGGATGAATATTTGCTCGCGGAAGCAATTTTCCACGGTTCATGCCCCGGAAAGGGGAGGGAAAACGGATTGTATACCATCTTCCCCCGCCTTTCGGAAGAGGATGTCAATGCAGGCGGTAGACGCTGAATGAACGGGGCTGCAGCTCCAGGTCAAGGGATTGCGCGCCGACTTGCACGGGGCGGATACGGGGAGCGAGAGCTTCTTGTTCCAAGGTATTCACCGTACGCCAGTCGCAGTTCTGCAGATAAGTGCACGAACCGCCGATGAGTTGGCGTTTCTTCAAACCGTTGAAGTTGACTTGCACTTGGACCGGGGTGCTGCCTGCGTTGACCAGCTTCAGGATAATTTCTCCCGTAGGGGCATCGAGGGAGGCCGTGGCATAGAGGCTGTCTTGCCCGGCCACCGGCTTGCCGTCCATCTGCAGACGGAGAACGTCGGTACCGGCATTCATGCCATACATCTGCTGGACGTAATAGTTCGGGGTGCGCATCATGCGGAGGTTATCGAACCAGATGAGGTCCGGATTCCACTGCCAGGCATCCACATGGGCAAAGAGCGGGGCGTAGGTGGCAAGGTGCACCACGTCGGCGTTGCGCTCCAGCCCGGTCATGAAGGCGGCCTCGGAGAGGGCGGCCAGGAAATTGTTGGCCTTGCCCGTGGGGTGGTCGTGGGAGGCATACTCGCCGGCAAAGACTTTGGGGCCGCGGCGGTCGTAGCTGTCATAGCGGGCGGCATTGGCAAAGAACCAGTCGGGGGCCATGTAGTAGTGCTCGTCCACCAGGTCCACACCGATGCGTTTCATCTCGGGCCAGAGATAGTCGAACTTGTCACCATCGGCGTTGGGGCCGGAGGAGCCGACAATCTTGATGTCGGGATAGCGGGCGCGGATGGCTTTGGTAAAGACTTCCAGACGCTCGGTATATACCTTATCCCACTGTTCGTTGCCGATGCCAATCATCTTGAGGTGGAACGGCTCCGGATGTCCCATTTCGGCACGCAGCTTTCCCCAGGTGGAAGTAATGGGGCCATTGGCGAATTCGATAAGGTCGAGGGCATCCTGCACGTAGGGGTCGAGCTCGTCGAGGGGCACCACTTCGTTGCTCTCGTACTGGCAGGAGAGGCCGCAACTGAGGACGGGAAGCGGTTCGGCTCCGAGGTCCTCACTCAGCAGAAAGTATTCGTAGTAGCCCAGACCGAGGCTTTGGAAATAGTCGGGAAAATCCTTGTGCTTGAAGGTGTAGTTCCAACGGTTCTCGTTCAGCGGACGGTTCTCCACCGGGCCCACGGAATGCTTCCACTGGTAGCGGGTAGCAAGGCTGTTACCCTCGATGATGCAGCCGCCGGGGAAGCGGAAGACGCCGGGATTGAGGTCATAGAGCGCTTGGGCGAGGTCGGCACGCAGACCGTTCTCGCGGTTCTTCCAGGTCTTGACGGGGAAGAGCGAGATGTGGTCCATGTCCACCATACCCTCCGTCAGCAACACCACGCGCAGACGCGAGTGGGCATCGGTGAAAGGAGATTGGAGGACAACCGTCTGTTTTTGCCAGCTATTGCCGCTGATTTCGATTTCCCGCTTCAGCAGGTTCTCGCCGCGCGAGTTCACCAGCTCGATGGATAGCTTCATGGGGCGGGCATCCGGAGTACGGGTATAGGCGGTGAAGCGGTATTCCTCGCCCTGCTTCAGGCCGATGCCGCGATAGCCTTCATTGTCGAGTCCGGCACGCAGCAGGCGTCCGTCATTGACGATACGCACGTAGTGGGGATTGCGGTCGAAGCAGGGCTCGGCGTCCTGCACCATGACGTTGCCGAAGGGTATCCAGCCGACGAAGGGCTGCGGGAACTCGAAGGAGCGGTTCTTCACCAGCTCGGCGTAGAGTCCGCCGTCGGCACCGAAGTTGATGTCTTCGAAGAAGATGCCGTACATCGTGGGCTGTATCTTGGCCGTAGGCCGGGCGACGTCGACGGTCATCACATGTTGTGCCTGCGCACCCAAGGCGCAAGACAATAAAAGAGTGGTAATCAGTTGTTTCATATAAGTAATGTAAAATGTTATAGTAATGCGGAAACAGTTTACAAAAATAATAAAATCCTTAGATGCAGATACATCGTTTATTCCTGCAGTTCTGCCGAAGCGGCTCCCACTTCTATCGGCAACCACACTTCCATCCGGCCTTCACCACGATGCGCCCAAGCATAATAAGGAATCAACGTCAACTTCACATCCTTCGTGGCAAGGCGGCCCGTGGCATCATAGCTCAAGGCTTGCGCACGGGTGGTAATTTCGTTGATACCGCCCAGCAGGTCGGGGCGCTCCACCAGTTGGAACTTCGGATGCCGGTTCAGCAGCAGGGTGGAGATATTGAAATCATTGTCCGGCCACTCGGCGCAATACACCAGCGGACCACGCTCTATGGCCACACGACCACGGTCGGCGGCAACCTTGTCATTGGCTTTCACCACACGCGGCTGCATATCAAAATGAATCTCTACCACATCCCCTTTCTTCCAGCGGCGGTCGATGCTGAGGTAACCGTTCTGCAGTGCTCCCTTCACCTCCTGACCGTTGACAGACACGCGGTAGGCAAGTTTCTCCCTGTCGGCATACGAATACAAGTCACCCGGCAGCACACTGCCGCGTACCCAGCCCGGAATACGGACATTCATGACGAACGGCTGGTTGCCCTTTGCCACTGTCAAGCGGATATCACCGTTCCAAGGATAAGAGGTTTCCTGCTCCAGCACCACGTTCTTCCCGTTCACCTTCAGCTCGGCCCGGTTGGAGAGGAACAGATTGACATACACCTTGTCATCCTTCACCGCATAGACATAGCCCGGCAGCGAAGGGATGAAGCGGCTGATGTTGCTGGGGCAGCAGGCGCAACCGAACCACGGCTGGCGCGTAATCGTATGGTCGGCATTGAAGCGGTACTTGCCGTCGCAAGCCAGTGGATTGGGGTAGAAGAAGCGTCCGCCGTCCAGTGAAACGCCGGAAATCAGACCGTTGTAGAGCGAACGCTCCAGCACGTCGAAGTATTTGGCATCACCGTGCAGCAGGAACAGACGGTAGTTGGTGTAGACATTGCCGATGGCGGCGCACGTCTCGTTATAGGCCGTCAGGTTGGGCAGCTCATAGTTGTCGCCGAAGGCCTCGCCTTCATGGCGGGCTCCCACACCGCCGGTGATGTATATCTTCTTGTTCACGATGTTCTCCCAAATGCGGTCGATGGCATGGATATAGGATGTGTCTCCCGTAATGGCAGCCACGTCGGCCATGCCCGAGTACATGTACTCCGCACGCACGGCATGTCCCACGGCTTCATCCTGCTCCAGCACGGGCTTGTGTGCCTGGCTGTAGGCATCCTTGCGGCCGGTCGTTCCGCGGGCATCGAGGAAAAACTTCGCCTGGTCCAGGTACTTGCGGTCGCCCGTCACCGTATAGAGTTTCACCAGAGCCATCTCGGCAATCTGGTGTCCCGGCACGAGGCGCTTCTGCTCCGGCCCTTCACCGATATTGCGGCAGACACAATCGGCATAGCGGATGGCAATGTCGAGGAAGTTGCGCTTGCCCGTAGCCTGGTAGTGGGCCACAGCACCCTCTACCATGTGTCCCAAGTTGTAGAACTCATGGCTCAGCACCTCCACCTTGCTCCAGCGCTCCGGCCCCGACCATTCGTGCGGATGCTTCGGATTCATCGTGCGGGCAGTATAGAGGTACCCATCCGGCTCCTGGGCGGCGGCAACGATGACGAGCACGCTGTCGATGTATTTTTCCAGCTTCTTGTCCGGGTAAGTCTGCAACGAATAGCTTGCCCCTTCAATCGTCTTATAGACATCCGTATCATCGAAGGAGAAGCCCTCCACCTTATATTCATCACTGGGATGGGCCGCCTTCACAAAGTTCTCATAGCGTCCCGTCTCCTCGCATTTGCTGAAGGCCAGCGGAATGGTTACCTCGCGGCTCGCCTTCAAGCGTTGTCCCCAGAAGCCGTCGGTCACCTTGACCGAAGTGAAAGGCACCGGGTCGATGGGATAACCCGAGTGCAAAGTCTGCTGCTTTTGTGCCGATACATTGCCGGCTATGGCTACAACAAATGCCAATGTCAATAATTGCTTCATATCTTTCAAGGTATTGAGTTATTATGTTTTCAGGCACGAATTACACGGATTCTCAATTTCAACACAGCGCCACAAAAGCACAGAGTTTTTAATCTCTAATCCCTAATCCTTTATCCTTATTTTCCCTTATTCTGATGGATGCGTATCACCGTAAACGAATAGGCGGGCAGGACGTAAGGAAACTCCGCGCCGCCGATGTCGAAGGCGGAAGTCACGGAACGTGCCTGCTTGTCCTTCGGGTCACCCGTCAGGAGCGTTTTCACTGCCGAAGGGTTCTGCAAGTCGATGCCCTTCAGCTTCACTGTAGAAGAAACCTCCACCGGAAGCAGGTTCACCAGCTTCACGATATGGTCGCCCGTGGCCTCATCCTTCACCACCGACACGCCGATGCGTTTGCGGACAGCCTCCTGCCCGTTGCTCAGCGCCACGTGCGAGGTGATATAGTGCGTACCCGCATTCCGGCCATACATCTGCTGCGTGTAGTAGCCCACGGTGGGTTTCACCTCCGTATTATTGAAATAAATCAAGTCGGGATTCCACTGCGTATGGCCTTCCTTCGCCAGCAGTGGGGCGTACGAGGTCATCTCCACCACATCGGCATTACGTTCCACCGAAGTCAGATAGAGGGCTTCTGCCAGTGCTGTCTCTATGTTGTTGGGACGTCCGGGCAGGTGGGCGGCATATTCGCCCAGATAGACTTTGGACTTGGTGCGGTCGTAGCGGTCGTAATAGTCCTGGTTGTGAATCATCCAACCCGGGTCTACGTAATAGTGTTCGTCCACCATGGGCACACCCAGTTCCGTGGCAAGCCGCCAGCCCTCCGCATAGTCCGTACCTTCGTAAAAGGGACCTACGGTGCCGACAACCGTAATTTCGGGATGCTTCTCCCTGACAGCCTTGTATATCATGGCAAAGCGTTCTTCAAAAACTTCGGTAATCATGTCCTCGTTGCCTATGCCGATGTACTTCAGGTTGAAAGGCTTGGGATGACCTGCCTCGGCACGCTTCCTCCCCCACACGGTGCGGCGCGCATCGCCATTGGCATACTCTATCAGGTCCAGCACATCCTGAATGTAGGCCGGCATATCCTCCATCGGGATGCCTCCCTGCTGGCCGTAGCGCATCAGTTCCGCATTGGCACCCTGCGGACAGTTGTCGGCATAGTGCGAGTGTGTGCCCGAGTTCTGGCACGGCACGCCCGCTGCCAATACCGGCAGAGGTTCGGCACCCATATCTTCGCAGAAGCGAAAGTACTCGAAGTAGCCCAGTCCGCGTGTCTGATGATACCCCCACAGATTGCGCAACGGCTTGCGGGCTTCGAGCGGTCCGATAGAGCTTTTCCAGTCATAGATATTGTCGATGCCGTCGCCATGAGCCACGCAGCCGCCGGGGAAGCGGACGAAGCGCGGATGCAAGTCGGCAAGCGTCTGTGCCAGGTCGGCACGCAAGCCGTTCTTATGGCCCTTGAACGTATTTTGCGGAAAAAGGGAAATCATATCAAGATGCAGTGTCCCCACCGTCTGCGGCTGAAGCGAGAGCACGGCGGCACGCACGTCGGCGTTTGCCGCCAGCACCGTCTGCTGTTTCTTCCACTCTTTGGAGGACACATTGACGGAGGAGCGGGCAATCTCACGGCCCGTCTGGTCGAGCAGGCAGACGGCCACCTTGCCTCCCTTGCTGCCCGGTGCCACGCGGGCAAAGAGAGAGAAATCGTACTTCTCCCCTTTCTTCAGGCTGATACCGTCGAAACCGTCGTTCTGCAATGCCACTCCGGGACGCGCCTCCAACACAGCATAATGAGGGTTGTTGGGATGGATGGGGTCGGCAGTGGCAATGGTTACGGCAGCCGAAGCATTGCCCTCTTTCACCGCCCAGGCATATGTACCGTCCCAGCCTTGGCGAGAACCGTCCTTGGACGAATACTCGAAGTCGCGGTTCTGTACCAACTCGGCATACAGTCCTCCATCCGCAGCATAGTTGATGTCTTCGAAGAAGATACCTATCAAGTGCTTGCTGATAGGTTTTGCACATTCCGTCTCCACCTCGATAGTCGCCTCCACCGGTTTCAGTCCGGCAAAACGAACGGGGTCTTGCTCGGTACGTTCGGCGTGAAGTGCCTGGCGGTACTTCTTATGCTCTGCAAAGGAGATGATGCGCTGCACCGTGGCATACGGCACACGCTGCGTCCAGCCCTGCTGCATGGCACCGTTCAGCAGAACCTTCTTCCGCACGGTGGGATAGACCTCTGCCGGCTGATATTCGGCAAGGCGGGAACGGTCAAAGTATTTCTGCGCTTTCCATTGCAGCAAGTCGGGAGACTCGACGTAGGCAAGGGAGTTTCCGCTTTCCGTCAGTTCCCAGATGCAGTGCCAGCGGTCGTCGGCACGGGTCTGCATCAAGTGCGGTTTCAGCATCCGCTTCATTTGCCCCCAGGGGCCGAAGTCCGAGTTGACAAAAGAGTTGCCGTCTGCCACGCTGAACCATCGGTTGCCATCAGGACTCCAGGCTAGTTTCAGACCGCCACTGCCGTCGGCATGGGAGTAGGAAAAGAGATAGACTGAATCGGGTTCATTCGCCACGCCGTTCGTTATAGCCTGCAAAGGAACGGTCAGTGTCAAGAACAGACACAAGGACAATAATTTCAAGAATCTATTCATGGTATTAAATCGGTATTAATCATTTACATTTAAAGTCAAAACGGAGCTAAGTTCCATACTTAGGGTATCTCAGTCGTATACTTAGGGTACCTCTGTCGTATACTTAGGGTACATCTGTCGTATACTGAGAGTACCCTTTTATATACACCTTGATAATCAAGTGTTTACGAACAAGTACGCTTTTGGTAATATATTTCTACAAAGCATACTGCCTGCCATCGAATTTGCTCACTTCACGATTACCGCCCCTCCCTGCGGCTGAACCGTGAGTTGCAGAGAGCCGTCAGTCTTTATTTTCTGTAGCTTTAATTGGGGCTGCATCTTCTTGTCATCACTATACAGAGACACCTCTTGTCCTGCCAGCATAGGAAGGTCAAGCTTCAGTTTCAACGGTTCCGCCGTTGCATTGGCAGCGGCTATGTACCACGTGTTTCCATGACGGCGGGCAAGAACAATATATCTCCCCGGATAGCCGTCAATAAAACGGGTCTCGTCCCAAGTAGTGGACACTTGTTTCATAAAGTCGAGACAGATTTGCGGAGCATCCGTCAGGTTATTAGGTGCCAAGGCGAAGTTCTGGATAGGATTTTGGAACAGCACTGCCGTTGCCAGCTGAAAGATGTCCGTGGTGCGGCGAATAGTTCCGCCATCGTTGCCGCGGTTCAAACGCTTGTTCAGGAACACACCGCCAAACTCCATGCATCCCACAGCATTGCGGATGAAAGGGTGCAGCGTGGCATTGAACGCCTCGTTGTCACAGAAGTGCTGGTCGAAAACCAGATTCTCGGAAGCCAGCACCGCCTCGCTGCCTACATAATTGGGATACATCCGTTCCCAGCCGCGAGGCAAGGTACAGCCGTGGAAAATAACCATCAGACCGTGGTCGTCGGCATCGCTCAGAATCTCCTCGTACAAACGCAGGGTCTCCTGCTTGTCACCGCCGAAAAAGTCTACCTTAATACCCTTCACACCCAGGCTTTGCAACCAACGCATCTCTTGCTTGCGGGCAATGGAGTTATCCATCCGGTTGACGGGACTCTGCTCTATATCGTTCCAGTAGCCACTGGAGCTATACCACAAGAATACCTCCACACCCTTGTTGCGGGCATACTTGATAAACTGTTCCATGCGGTCGCGACCGATGTTGTTGTCCCACCAGTTGTCAATCAATACATATTCGTATCCCATGGCAGCCGCCAAGTCAACATAGCGCACCTGGTCGTCGTAGTTGATGCTGCCGTCCTGCCAGAGAATCCAGCTCCAGGTACCACGGCCCGGCTTGTAATCATGGGTGGTGGTATAGCGTGGTTCCACTACATCCCAGGGGACGGTGGTTTCCACAATCGGCTTCAAGGTTTCGCCCACCGTCACAGTACGCCACGGTGTGGAGCCCGGCAGGGCAAAGGCAGGCGATACCGTTCCGTTACCGTTATTCTCTTCCGGCATGGGGAAAGCAATACGATACACGCCGTTGTCCCAATCGCTCAAACGCGAGCCACAATAACGGCTGTCCACTCCGGTTTCACTGAGCAGTACCCAGCCGTCATCCCCCACCTTGAACAAGCAGGGAAATGTATATCCATGTCCATAGCCCGAACGCTCATTCATCGGGGTATCTGCCTTATATTCTTCTTCGTAACTGGGTTTGGTACGCTTCCACCCTATCATGGCGTCGCTCTGCGGACAAAGGAAAGTGGTGGTCTGCGACGGGAAGCGGAAGCCGGTCCGTTCGCTGTT
>Ga0129308_1001637_pt1 | contig 22310 bp, 24 predicted proteins | sample L827metagenome_FD_94440 | JGI IMG/M metagenome (GOLD analysis project Ga0129308, IMG submission 94440) | Ring-tailed lemur group fecal microbial communities from Wisconsin, USA - L827 metagenome | ecosystem: Host-associated > Mammals > Digestive system > Large intestine > Fecal | place: USA... | reverse complement strand
TGATAAATTGAGTAAGGCTTTTAATGGAGATCTGAAAGGTAAAACTATTGCTATGTGGGGATTGTCTTTTAAACCTGAAACAGACGATATGCGCGAAGCTCCTGCGTTGGTTGTGATTGATAAGCTTTTGAAAGCAGGTGCTGTGATTAATGTATTCGATCCTATTGCCATGGATGAAACAAAGCGTAGGATAGGGGATGTTGTCACTTATTGTAAGGATATGTATGAAGCAGTGATCGATGCAGACGCTATTGCTTTGATGACGGAATGGAAACAATTCCGTATGCCCAGTTGGGCTATCATTCGTAAAGCCATGAAGAATTACGTGGTTGTGGATGGACGGAATATCTACGATGGTGAAGAATTGAAAGAGTTAGGTTTTATTTATTCGAGAATCGGACAGAAATGAAACGTATATTAGTAACGGGTGGAGCCGGTTTTATCGGTTCCCATTTATGTGAACGTTTGGTAAAAGAAGGTAATGATGTGATTTGTTTGGATAATTATTTTACCGGAAGTAAGGATAATATTCGTCATTTACTACAGTATGATAATTTTGAGTTGGTTCGTCACGATGTAACTTCTCCCTATTATGCCGAGGTTGATGAGATCTATAATCTGGCTTGTCCTGCATCGCCTCCCCATTATCAATATAATGCCATCAAAACAATGAAAACCTCCATTTACGGAGCAATGAATATGTTGGGATTGGCAAAACGAACCAAAGCAAAGATTCTCCAGGCATCGACCAGTGAAGTGTATGGAGATCCGGCTATTCATCCGCAGGTAGAATCTTATTGGGGAAATGTGAACCCGATTGGAATTCGTAGTTGTTACGATGAAGGTAAACGCGCAGCCGAAACTTTGTTTATGGATTATCATCGTCAGAACGGTGTACGGATTAAAATCATCCGTATCTTCAATACGTATGGTCCGCACATGAATCCGAATGACGGACGTGTCGTTTCTAATTTCATTGTACAAGCGTTAAAAGGGGAAGATATTACGATCTATGGGGATGGAACTCAAACAAGAAGCTTCCAATACGTAGACGATTTAATTGAAGCCATGATCCGTATGATGGCTACCGGTGATGACTTTATCGGCCCTGTTAATACAGGAAACCCGGGAGAGTTCACAATGTTGGAACTGGCAGAGAAAGTGATTGAGTTGACGAATTCGACCTCAAAGATTGTGTATTGCCCGTTACCGGGTGACGATCCGAAACAACGGAAGCCAGACATTATGTTAGCAAAAGATAAATTAGACTGGGAACCAAAAATCCCATTGGAAGAAGGATTGAAGAAAACAGTTGAATATTTTGAGAATAAAATAAAAGAGTGATACTCTTTAGGTAAAATTTATTCCCATATTAAAATTACATGAGTGATTCATTAAAGAATCAAACCGTAAAAGGTGTGATGTGGAGTGCTATTGAACGGTTTTCCGTACAGGGGATACAGTTTGTGCTGACTATTATCATAGCTCGTTTGGTATTGCCATCTGATTATGGATTGATAGCCATGCTGAATATCTTTTTGACTATAGCTCAAGTTTTTGTGGATAGTGGTTTCTCGAATGCGTTGATACAGAAAAAGGATCGTACGGAAACAGATTTTTCTACGGTTTTCTATTTCAATATCTTTATTTCGATAGTCTTTTATCTGCTCCTGTATTTTAGTGCACCTTATATCGCGTCTTTTTATAAAGAACCAGATTTATCTTCGGTAACACGTTGGATAGGATTGACTATTATCATAGCTGGTTTTTCTGTTGTCCAACGGGCTAAATTAACAATCAATGTCGACTTTAAAAGACAAGCCAAAGCCTCTTTGACTGCTGTATTGATTAGTGGAATAATGGGGATTCTATTGGCATATAAGGGTTGGGGTGTATGGGCATTGGTGATTCAGGCCTTGTCGAATAGCCTGTTGAATACGTTGTTATTATGGATCTTTTCCAAGTGGATTCCTAAATGGGAGTTTTCAAGAGAATCGTTTAATACATTATTTTCTTTTGGCTCCAAATTACTTTTGTCTGGACTATTACATACAATTTATATAAATCTATATAGTTTAGTAATAGGGCGGCGATATACTTCTATGGATGTGGGCTTTTATAACAGGGCTTATCAGTTTGCTAGTTTTCCTTCTATAAATATAGTCGGGATTATTAATAGAGTAATTTTCCCGATACAATGCGAAATACAAGATGATAACGAACGCCTGGAAAAATCTTTTCTTAAGTATTTAAGAATGTCTTGTTTTGTTATATTTCCGTTGATGATTATTGTGGCAGTTTTATCTAAGCCGTTAATTTTATTGTTATTGACAGAGAAATGGCTTCCGGCTGCTGAATTACTTTCCATATTGTGTTTTGCTTATATGTGGTACCCGGTCATGGTTGTCAATAATCAGATATTGAATGTAAAAGGTCGTTCGGATTATTTTTTTTATGCAGAGATACTTAAGAAAGTGATAGCGATTGCTATACTGTTTATTACTTTACCCTTTGGGGTGCGTATGTTATGTTGGGGGATTGTTGTGTATAACTTCTTTGATATGGTAATTATTATCTATTATTCAAAGAAGGTTGTATTTGTGAACTATTGGGAGCAAATATATAATATAATGCCTCTGTTTTTTGTCTCATTACTAACTGGAGGTATGGTTTATTTAAGCATACAGTTTTTTGATGGAAACTTATTTGGACAATTAGCGATAGGAAGTCTTATAGGCTTATTGGTTTACATATTATTCTGTCTTATTTTTAGAATACGTGAAATAGATCAAATAGTATTGATAATAAAAAAGTTTATATAGAATGTATAAAGTAACCTTATCCATGCCGATATATAATGTGGCTCCGTATGTGGAGCGTGCTTTACTTTCGGCTTTGAACCAAACATTTGAAAGTATCGAGTTTTTATTAGTGGACGATAAAGGAACCGATAACAGCATGGAGATTGTTCGTCGGATCATCAAAGACCATCCAAGAGGAAAAGATGTTCGTATTATAGAGCATCCACATAATATAGGTACTGGGGCTACTAAAAATACAGCTATAGACAATGCTCAGGGCGAGTTTCTGTTTTTCATGGATAGTGATGATGAGATTACTTCAGATTGTATACAGTTGTTGTATGACAAGATGAAGGAGGATAATGTTGATTTTGTAGCAGGTAGTTTTGCTCGATGTAAGGGAATGAAAAATAATGTAATACAAGATTGTGTATTGCCAGATTTGACTATAAGAGAAGATAAAGCTTTGGCTAAATATTATTATTATAAGATGAATGTTTTTTATATACCAACATGGAATAAATTATATAATTTATCTTTTATAAAAAAAAATAATATCAGATGTGTTTCTTATCATATTAATGAGGATTTATTATTTTTATTTCGTATAGCATTGAATTCTCACTCTTTTTCTCTAGTTAGTAATGTGACTTATTATTATTATTTGATCGAAAATAGTACGACGGTTGTTCAGGGTAAAATAGGTGAAAGTCTTAGATCTATAAATCAGTATAAAGATGTAATTTCTGCTATAAGATTAAGTTGTTTTTGTACAAATACTGATTATTATTATTATGGCTATTTATTTGTTGATAATTATTTGATGAATATAATTAATATTTCATTTTCTTTGATAAATTCAAAAACGATATCTGTTGTTGATAAAAGAGAAATGTTGAAATATTATTGTGATATCTCCTCTTTATCTACTTTTTCTGTAAAACCTAATATCTTTTACATTAGATTGTTTTATAATTGTTTGAAAAAATCAAATAATTATAACTATCTATATCTGTGTGTGTATTTCTTTAAATATTTACAATTGTTGATACGTAAAATAAAAATATAGTAAATATAATTAATTTATGATAACGATATTTACTCCAACTTATAATAGAAAATATACAATAGAAAAATTGTATAAAAGTTTATGTTGTCAAAATGTGAATAATTTTGAATGGCTTATTGTAGATGATGGAAGTACGGATGGTACTGGTTTTTATATTCAATCTCTTGTATCTTCAAATTTTAATATAAGGTATTATTATAAAAAAAATGAAGGAAAAAGTAAAGCGATTAATTATGCTGTTCCTTTGGCTAAAGGAAAGTGGTTTTTTATTGTTGATAGTGATGATTATTTGGTTGATAATGCATTAAGTATTTTGCAAAAGTATTTGTCTCAAATAGAAAACCAACTTGATATTTGTGCAATAGTTGCAAATCGTATAACTCCAACAAATAAAAAGTTAGGAAATATTTACTCTTGTGATATATTTGATACTGATATTTCATGTTTCCGTTCAAAGTATAAATTTCAAGGAGATTACGCAGAAGTGTTTCGTACATCTGTTATGAAAGAGTATCCTTTTCCTGAATTTGAAGGTGAAAAATATTGTACGGAATCTTTAGTTTGGTATAGGATGGCTCAAAAGTATAAATTTCGTTATATAAATGAAGATATATATATATGTGAATATCTACTGGATGGAATAACAAATAGTTGTAAGATTGGTGCTTTATTAAAGCAGAATCCTCAATATTATTCATTGTATTTTAAAGAACAATTTCAATATGATATATCCTTTGTAGATAAATTGCGTGTTTCAGTACATTATTGGAATACTTATAAATTATGTAAAATTAAAAGTGATATTATAAGGCCCATATTTGGATTATATCTTTGCTATCCATTATACTTGACTTATAGAGTATTTAAAATTATGTTTAATATTGTTTGTCGTTGATAATATTTGTATTATGGTGCGTGTTCTTCATATAGTAAGTGCTATGAATAGAGGTGGAATAGAAACTTTTATTATGAATGTTTATAGGCATATCAATAGAGATGAAATTCAATTTGATTTTTTGCTTAGTGTTCATGAAAGATGTGACTATAGTGATGAGATCGAAAATTTAGGGGGGAGAATTTATAATATATGTTCGTGTGGTGAGAGTTTGATTAAACGTTGGGTAACTTTGAATTCTTTTTTTTTAAAACATAGAGAATATAGAATCGTACATCAACATGCTAGTTCTTTGGTTGATATTCTGCCATTAATAGCGGCAAAAAAAATGGGAATTCCTGTTAGAATAATGCATTCTCATAATATAAAAGTTGATGGCGTATGGTTTCGTAAATATATACATTATTTTAATCGATTATTTATTAATAAATATGCAACAGATTTGTATGCTTGTTCAGAATCTGCTGCTATATGGATGTATGGACTATTAAATAGAAATAAATATAAAATTATTTATAATGGTATTGATTTAAATACTTTTAGATATAATCAAAATGCGGCAGCTGTTATGCGAAAAAAATTTGAAATTGATGATGATGATTTAGTTATTGGGCATGTTGGTAGATTTCATCCTATGAAGAATCATTTATTTCTGTTGAAGGTGTTTGAAAAAATATTATCTATTATCCCTTCCGCTCATTTAGTTTTAGTAGGAGATGGCCCATTACGACCAAATATCGAAAAATCTATAAGAGAATTAGGTTTGGATAATGCTGTTATTTTAACAGGTGTTAGAGATGATGTAAATAATATTATGTCAATGTTTGATGTTTTATGTTTACCATCTTTGTATGAAGGGTTAGGTATTGTACTTATAGAAGCACAAGCAATGGGTATTTCTTGTGTTGTTTCCTCTGTTGTACCACAGGAAGCTAAAGTGTTAGACTCTTTTAAATATGTATCATTGTCATCAAGTGAATTAGTATGGGCAGATACTATAATTATAGCATCACAGCAGTTACGAGAACAAAATGCTATTCAAATGGTAAGAGATGCAAAGTTCGATATAAAAGAGGTTTCAATATTATTAAAGAATAAGTATTTGGCAAGTTAATATTTTATGATATGTGTTTTAGCCTTAAATGTAGGTCTATTTTGCTAAGATTTGACAAAAAAAAGTTGTTGTTTTATTATTTGTCATTTGTTGTATTATTTTCTCAAATACCAATATTTTCTGTATATTATATTGTACGTGGAATGTCATCTTTTATGATGATAATAGGTGTTTTGTTTATATTTATTAATTGGAGAATACTTGTAGATAAATCATATATTAGTGATAAACTAATTTTGTTTTCTGTGTATTTTATATCTTTTTCATCATTCTTTTTTAATAATGATGTTCCTTCTCCAGTTGAATTAGTATTTCCTTTGTTTGTTTATTTTGTAGTTAGAATAAAAAAAATATATCGTATATATGTATATGATTATTTTATTAGATTGTTGTCACTAATATTTTTGCTGGGAATTTGTGAGTTTGTCTTTTTCTTATTTACAAATAATTTATTTTTTGATTTTGGTTATGTGGAAAGAGAAGATGCAGGTCAGGTATTTGTGCATGGATTATTTAGTATGATAAATGTAGGCGAGATTTTTTATCGTTTTCAGTCAATATTTGATGAACCTGGGAGAGTTGGTACATTGTGTGGGTTTATGTTGTTTATTTTAGATTATAATAGATACAGGAAAGAATTTATAGTTTTTTTAATTGCTGGTATATTGTCTTTGTCACTAGCTTATTGTGCTTTTTTAGTGATTTTCTTATTTGTTTATATATTTTCAATTCGTTCGTTGCGGCAGATTATTTTGCTTTTATGTGTAGTAATAACCTTTAGTGTTGCTTATTCTTATAATAAAGATGCTTTTGATATTGGAATTTTTGATAGAATATCTGTAGGTTATGAAAATGGTACGTTAGATAATAGAACAAAGGATTCGGCTAAATCTAAACTTATTACAGATTTTAATAATGGTGATATATATTGGATAGGACATGGCTTAAATGCAACTCTTGGTGAAGGAAATGCAGGATTATTATCTCGATATTATAGTATTGGAATAATAGGTATTATATTGCTATTTATAACCTATAATAGCTTATTATTTACTCATAATTATTCCTCTAATAGGATGTTGTTATTTTTTGTTTTTTGGTTGTCTTTTTATCAAAGAGATTATTATTTTAATCCTCCAGATATTTTATTAGTTACAACATATTTTTCTATACCTGTTTTAGGTAATAAAAGCAAAAAACAACAATTTTGTTATGAAAAAAGTTCTTGAAGTAGCAAGTGTTATATCATTTTTTGAATGGTTTAATAAGGAAAACATAGATTATTTGCGGAAAACTTTGAAATGTGAAGTTCACATTGTTGCTAATATGGATTATTTGAGTGATACGGATGAGGATAGAACAAAGAAGTATATTGAAAAATTGAAATTAGAAGGTGTAATATTGCATAATATACATTTTGATCGATCTCCATTTTGTTTTCGTAATATATTAGCTTATAGAGAGTTGAAAAAAATAATAAATGATAATAACTTTGATCTGATTCATTGTCATACTCCTGTCGTGTCTGTTTTAACCCGTTTGGCTGCAATTAAATCCCGTAAAAGTGGTTCTGTTGTTATGTATACATGCCATGGATTCAATTTTCATAATAAATCTCCAAAATTGAATTGGCTGTTGTTTTATCCAATTGAAAAATTTTTTTCTCATTATTGTGATTATATTGTTACGATTAATAGGGAGGATTTTTATCGTACAAGATCTTTTCATGCAGCTCATGTAAGATATATTCCTGGAGTAGGAGTTAATATTAATCAAATTTTAAATACAAAAATAGATAAGAGAATATATCGAAAATCTTTAGGGATACCAGAAGATGCTATTATGATTATTTCTATAGGTGAGATGATTGTTCGAAAAAATCATGAAGTGATTATTCAAGCATTAGGTAAGTTGCAATATCCGAATATATATTATGTAATTTGTGGTAAAGGACCTCTTAGAGAACATTTGGAACATCTTGCAAATAAGTTGAATATTAAACAACACGTATTATTTCTTGGATTTAGAAAAGATATTTCAGAGTTATGTCATGCAGCTGATATGAGTGCTTTTCCTTCACGAATCGAAGGTTTGGGCCTTGCTGGTATAGAGGCAATGGCAGCAGGAATTCCACTTATATCATCAAATGTTCATGGAATACTTGATTATGTAATTGATGGCGTTACGGGCTATTCGGTTGATCCAGAGAATGTTGATGGGTTTGCTAAAGCTATTGAAAAATTGGCTAGTAACCCAGCTTTGAGGCAATCTATGCGGAATAATTGCATTGAAGCTGTAAAACCATTCGAATTGAATAATGCTCTTCATAAAATGTGGGATATATTTGACGAAATACTATGTTAAATTTAGAATGTGATGAATATAAATTATAATATAGGTATTATTGCTATGCTTAAGAATCATGTACAGCATTATGATCATATTCGTTATTGGAAATGTCGTGAAAAATGTATTATTAGTCCTCCTAAATGCTCAAATATTATGTATTTCTATTTTAAAGTTAGAGCATTGATATTCTTGTGGTATGTTAAACGATGTGATGCTTTTAATTGTGCATCTACTGGAGCAGATTTGTTTGCTGGTGCACAATTTAAAACTCCTCCCAGATTACCACATGGATTGAATGGGATAATTATTAATCCATATGCTAAAATTGGTGCAAATTGTAAAATATATCATCAGGTTACTATTGGGGATGATGGAAAAAGCATGTATAATGCTCCTATAGTTGGAGATAATGTGATAATCGGGGCTGGGGCTAAATTGATAGGGAAGATTTGTATAGGTAATAATGTTTTTATAGGGGCTGGAGCTGTTGTTGTAACTGATATTCCTGATAATGCGGTAGTAGTAGGACCAAAAGCAAGTTATAAAGTTAAATAATAATATTTTATGTGCTATTCTTTTAGATTTATAATAGAATCATTGCCAGATAAGAAAAATGAAATAAGTTCTATTCGGGCTATTAATGAGAATAGTTCTTGTAAATCAATGATTCTATTTGTATTGGTGCTGGCAGTAAATAATCTTGTTTTGGAAAAATTTCACTAGGAGTCACTTCATCGTATCTTCTGGTTTAATCATTATGTGCGAAGATTGTATATAATAAGAGTATTTGAAAAAGAGAATTGTGTATTAGCAGGATCGTCTGCGTGTATTGTAAAGAGAGGTGTAACTAAGGAAACATCAGTCTTAATCGCTAGGTGATTTGTATGCTAAAAAAAATATTGAAATTATGAAATATACTTACAAACAAATTAAGGATTCTTTAACAAAGAAAAAAAACAGTCGTAGTTCACTATGGATTCAGTTATGGGTTAGAAAATTCTCTTTCCCTATCACTTATATGTTTATCAATACAGGATGGAGCGCAAATCAAGTTTCTGTGCTTTCTTGGATTGTAATTTTTATTGCAGCAGTATGTCTTAGTATTAATAACTTTTGGTGGATGTTGCTAGGTGCTTTATTGACAAATTTTTGGCTAGTTTTAGACTGTGTAGATGGTAATATTGCTCGAGTAAAGAAACTCAACTCATTTATGGGGGACTATTTCGATGCAGTAGCGGGTTATGGTCCATTTTCATTTACTACAATGGCTCTAGGTATCGCTGCTTATAATACATCAACTTTTTTGCCTGAAGAATATCGTTATATTTTTTTGATAGTAGGTGGTGTTGCGGCATTCAGTAACCTTTATATGCGACTTATTCATCAGAAATATTTGAATTGCTATTTTGCCGCAAAGAAAATTTTGGGAGAGTTGGATGATATTACATTGAAAGATACTGAAGATAAGAGAAGTTTTGCTTATATCAGAGAGGTAATAGATAAAAATCTAGGAGTAAATGGTATATTCCAACCTTGGATTATTATTGCAGTTTTCACTAGTTCATTTGATATTATGCTTTGTTTCTATTCTTTGTATTATGTTGTATCGTTTATCACGATTTGCTTCCTTTATAGCATAAAGGCTTCGAAATATGAAATTGAAGCACAGGAAAAACGTCGTATGATGAGGGTAAATTGAAATCTTTAATTATTAAATAGCCATGGAGAAGAAGTATAAGGTAGGTTATACTACAGGCGTTTTTGATATGTTTCATATTGGGCATCTCAATTTAATAAGAAGAGCTAAAGAGCAATGTGAATACCTCATTGTTGGGGTTAGTACTGATGAATTAGTTCAAAGTTATAAACATAAAACTCCAATTATCTCTTTTCAAAATAGAGCTGCTATAGTGGCTGCTCTAAAGTATGTTGATGAAGTGGTTCCTCAAACTACTATGGATAAAGTAGAATTCTTAAAAACTCGTCATTTTGACGTCATGTTTCATGGTGACGAATGGAAGGGTACAGTACTTTATAATGGTTATGAAAGAGCTTTTGCTGAATATGGTGCCACGATTGAGTACCTAACCCATACAGAAGGTATTAGTTCTACAATTCTTAGAGAATGTTTAAAGGATGGTAAAAAGTAATATAGCCGTTGTTTCTTCGGTCGATTGTTGTGGTTGTAGAGTTTGCGCCGATGTCTGTCCCAAAGCTTGCATCACATTTAAAGTAGATAAAGAGGGCTTCTTTGGTCCATTTGTAAATGAAGCGTCTTGTATTAATTGTGGTAAATGTGCCAAATGTTGCCCTGCTTTAAATCAGAAATTGAATGATAAGGCTTCATTTGCATTTTCTGCTGTAGCAAAAGATAAGAATGTGTCTAATCAAGCTTCATCTGGTGGTATATTCCCTATATTGGCATTATACTTTTTGAATAGTGGAGGTAAGGTTTATGGTGCAGCATTTGACTCCAATTTAAAACTAAAACATATTGGTATTGATAATAAAGACGATCTAGGACCTTTGTTGCGTTCGAAATATGTACAAAGTAATTGTGAAGGCGTTTACAAATCAGTGATTGCTGATTTAAGACAAGGAACAAAATTATTATTTTGTGGTACTCCTTGTCAATGTCAAGCGCTGAAGAATAGTGTAAGCGAGCCTTTTCAGGAGCAATTATTGTTGGTGGATTTTGTTTGTCATGGTATCTCAAATCAAGCTGTTTTTGATGCAAATTTAGCATGGAATCGTGTAAGGTATGGCGATGTTGAAGAGTATATATTTCGTTATAAGGATAAAGCGAAATATCATCATTTCTTTTATGTTAAACATAAAAGAAATAAAGTCTATGAACGGGTAGGTGTTTATTATAAGGATCCTTACTACTATGGCTATGAAAAGAGGTTTATGCTGCGAAACTCTTGTTACAATTGCAAATGGGTTGGAGTTAATCGCTGTTCTGATCTTACACTTGCTGATTTCTTTGGTATTGAGGATTTAAAGGTGAATTTGTCGAACGAATCTGTTTCTTGTATCTTACCCAATACGGAAAAAGGAATACAAATACTATCTGCTATAAAAAAAGACCTTTATGGTGTGCATGAATTTCCAATAGAGGTACCTACTCAGAAGAATGAGTGTTTGCGTACAACTATAAAACGACCTGTTTTGCGCGATATGTTTTTTGAGGATTGGAAAGATAAAGGATATGATTATGTTGTAGATAAGTATATGAGACCAAAACATGCTTGGATTTATGATATTTATTACTTTATTCCTAAGAAATATCGAATGTGGATTAGAAGAATGTTAAAAAAAATTTGAAACTAAACAGGTTACACAAAGAACTGTTTAACTAAAAGTAAATACTTGTACTTATTTAAATAATTGCAATTTGATATTTGTTGATTTTAATTTATTTAATCATAAAAATCTAATTGATAGTATGGAGCTGTTATATATTAGTAGTTTTCAATTTGTTAAAAAGAATAGTCATATATATTCTTTACCTGCTTATTCAGATTGTTTTTGGCAGAAATATTTAGATGTATTTGATACAATACATGTTTTGGGTGAAGATATAAAACCTTATTTAAGAGTAGGTACTTTATCGGAATTGTATGATACAAGAATTTCTGTAGATATCCTAAAATCTAATACACATCCAAAAGATTTTATCAATGATAATATGGTGAGATCTGATCTTGTAAAACATATAAGTAATGCTGAAGCTATAATAATAAAACCTTGTTCTAGAAAGGGAATTATGGCGATTAAAATTGCTGAATATTTAAATAAACCATATATGATAGAGGTGACAGGCGATTTAAAAGAAACGTTAAAGCATAGTAAGTCTCTTTTGAAGCGTTTATATGCTCCTTATATTCATTATAAGATTTGTAAAGCAATAAAACTATGTCGTTTTGGACTTTATGTTTCAAGCGAATATCTTCAAAATATTTATAAAATACAAGGTGTTCAGTGTGGTTGTACAGATGCAAATGTTTCAGTGATTGATGATAATGTTTTATTAAAACGGATTGAAAAAATCAATTCTTATGATAACAATACTTGTTATAATATAGGACTTATAGGATCATATCATGATGATCGAAAAGGAATAGATATTGCTATTAAAGCTATTAGTCAGTTAAAATGTAAGAATAAAGTGTTATTGAATGTGTTGGGAATAGGTACGGATAATGATCGTAATAAGTGGAGATACTATGCATCAAAATATGGGGTATCATCTCAATTGCATTTTCCCCAACCATTTAATAGAATAGAAGAGGTATTAGATTGGATTGATAAAATAGATGTTTGTGTTCTTCCTTCTAGAAGTGAAGGGTTACCTAGGTGTATTATAGAAGCTTTGTCACGTGCATGCCCTTGTATTGTTTCAAATGTGTGTGGACTCCCTGAATTAGTAAACGAGCAATGGCTTCATAGTTCAACAGATTCAAAACAGTTAGCTTTTCTATTAGATAGAATGTTTTCTGATGTACAATTAATGAAAGATGCAGCAATGATTAATTTTGAAAAGTCTAAATGTTATCAAAAAGAAAAACTGAGGGATATTAGGAATAGTTTTTTGTATGATTTTAAAAAATATTGTCAATCATATATGATATAAATAGTGTAATATTATGGTTGTTTTAGTAACAAAAATAGATGATATTATTTATAAATAAAGGTGACTGTATATTACTTTGCAGTAATATAATTATATTTTTATTGGGTATGCACAAAAAAGTTATGGTAATTGTTGCTTGTTGTTACTAAATAATGAAGTGTCGAATAACAATACGATGGAGAGAATACTGAGAATGGTAATAAGTTATCTATCGAGTTAAATTATAATAGTGCATGTTTTTTAAGTTTTTATTTGATCGAGTGATTTCCTTTTTGGGGCTGATTTTTTTACTTCCGGCCTTATTGATAATAGGTATATTTATTTTCGTGAAGATGCCGAGAGGTCCTATTCTTTTTAAACAAAAGCGGGTGGGACAGTATGGTAAATTGTTTACTATGTACAAGTTTAGAACTATGACTATTAACCATATGGGGGGGACTGTTTCCGTCAAAGGGGAAAGTCGTATTACTCCATTTGGGGCGAAGTTGAGAAAATATAAGTTGGATGAATTACCAGAGTTATGGAATGTACTGATAGGTGATATGAGTTTTGTCGGTCCCCGTCCTGATGTGCCTGGCTATGCTGATAAACTAGAGGGGGAAGATAGAAGAATACTTTCTTTGAAGCCTGGAATTACCGGCCCTGCCAGTTTGAAATATCGAAATGAAGAAGAACTATTGGCAGAGCAGGAAGATCCTCTGAAATATAATGATGAGGTCTTGTTTCCCGATAAAGTAAAAATAAATCTAGAATATTTAGATGATTGGTCGTTTAGGAATGACATCAAAATCATTATTTATACAGTACTTGGAAAAGATTTATAAAGTCCTTTCTTTTCTTCTTAGCGTAGAAAATAAATTGTTAAAAATAGTTTTATGAACGAACGAATCTATCTTTCTCTTGCCCATATGTCCGGTCATGAGCAAGATTTTATTAAAGAAGCATTTGATACCAATTGGGTGGTTCCTTTGGGACCAAATGTAAATGCTTTTGAAAAAGAGTTAGCCCAATATATAAAAAAAGATCGCTATATTGTAGCATTATCTTCCGGTACAGCCGCCCTTCACCTGGGCCTTATCGAACTAGGAGTGCAAGTAGGCGACGAAGTCGTCTGCCAGTCCTTTACTTTTGCCGCTTCTGCTAATCCGATAGCGTATCAGTCAGCGACTCCGGTCTATGTAGATAGTGAGCAGGATACTTGGAACATGAGTCCCTTATTCCTGGAGGAAGCGATCAAGGACCGTCTGCGTAAAACCGGGAAATTACCGAAAGCCATTGTTCCGGTCCATCTATACGGCATGCCTGCAAAAATGGATGAAATTATGGCTATTGCTTCTCATTACGGAATACCCGTTTTGGAAGATGCCGCTGAAGCTTTGGGTTCTGAATATAAAGGACGGAAATGTGGTACTTTCGGAGAATTTGCCGCATTATCGTTCAATGGGAATAAAATGATTACGACTTCCGGCGGTGGCGCTTTAGTTTGTTCAACGGAAGAACAAGCCAAACGAACGATGTTTTATGCTACCCAAGCCAGAGAGAATGCTCCACATTACCAGCATGAATGTATCGGATACAACTATCGTATGAGTAATATTTGTGCCGGGATCGGTAGAGGACAGATGTTCGTACTGGATGAACATATAGCACGGCGTAGGGCAATACATCAGTTGTATACGGATTTATTGAAAGATGTTTCGGGAGTTACGGTTCAGCAAAATCCATCGGAGGATTTCGATTCGAACTTCTGGCTGACCTGTATTCTGGTTGATCCGGAAAAGGCAGGCTTTAGCCGTGAAGATGTCCGGTTACATCTGGCAGAAGAAAATATAGAAACACGTCCTTTATGGAAACCGATGCATCTGCAACCGGTATTTAAGCAATCACCTTTTTATGGTGACGGGGCATCGGAGAGATTGTTTGATAAAGGGCTTTGTCTACCTTCCGGTCCGACACTGACGGATGATGATATTTGCAGGGTGGTGGATGAGATAAAGAGTTTGGCTAAATAAGCTATCTTTAGTATTGTATAAACAGAAAGTCTGCTATTTCCACCCTTTTGTGAAAATAACAGACTTTTTTGCTCATCCGATCAACAATTTATAAAGACTCCCGATCATTCCGAAAGCCATCAGGCATAAACCGGCAATCTCTATAGGTTCGACATGGTGTTTGTCTCCCCAGTCTCCCTGGACGAGAGCGATAGTATCGCCCCGATGCAAGTCAGGGTCACTTCCGTTTCCCGCATCAGAAGGGAGAGAAGACTCAGGAGGAGCAGGCATAGGATCAGGGCAGGGGCAGTCACCGGCTGCCGGTTTTCGCTTGCGGGGAAAGATGATCCGAGCAAGCTGGGTGAGGAAAGTGAGGATCGTTTCAAGGTACTTCATGTTAATTGAAAATTATAAATTGAAGATTGAAAATTAAAACGAGGAGTCGATTAGCTTAGTAATCGATTGAGAAATCGAGACCAGCATCCGGCGGTAGGCTTCCCGGTTATCGCCGTTTACTTCGCTGATGTATTTGCTGTAACCGATTTTGAGGGCAAAAGCTGCAGGTTTGTAGCTGACGTCGGCGGCATCGGTGTAGGCATGGCGGATCAGGCGGCCATAGTCCATGAAGGAGTGTAACGGGGCGGGATACGTACGGAAGGAGAGGGAGTTGGCACTTAGCTGTGCGGAGGTTCCTGTCCACCAGACGTCCTTTTTCCCGTAAGCGGTGATACCGAAAAAGTTATGATACCGCAGGCAAAGGTCACTTTGTCCCCAACCTGTTTCGATGGCCGCTTGTGCCAGGATAACAACCGGATTGATCCGGAAAGCTTCCCCCACCTTTTGGGCCAGGGGAAGATACTTGGTGATAAAATCCTTTTTAGTCATAGCCTATAGGGGATTATTCGATTTCCGGTCTGTCGCTGCCACCTTCTTCTTTCTTTTCTTCCGGATCGGAGAAGGCATCGAGGCGGTCGTAACTTGTACCGGAGATCAGCTGGCGTAACATGGCGCCGGGGGTAAAGACGATACGAGGTTTCTTGAACATCATAGGGTCGAAATCTTTCAGGGTATTGGAACCCTTGCTTCCGGCTACCATGCGGAAGTTACCGAATTCTCCCATTTGAATCACATTGCCGCTTTCGAGCAGCATACAGAGAACATAAATCAGACCATCGATAACCAGTTCTACTTCACCGGGTTTGGCGGTGCAATAACCGGATACCAGTTTACACAGTTTTTTGAAAGTAGTCTTCTCCATCGAACGGATCTGACCGTAATACAACTGAGCGCCTTGGGCTGCTCCTTTGCTCATGTCCTTTTTGAGGACGATTCGATACTTTAATGGCATAACTTTGTAATTGAAAATTGATAATTGAAGATTGAAAATTAGTGATGGATTCGGAAGGAATTAACCGGTGTTTTCTCTTGAATTCATTACAAATATACGATGCAGATATAAGATGAATGAACCGAATGGAACTCAATGGGTATTTAGGGGAACTTTTTGTTGATTTTATTTCATAATATAGTTGGTATGTCAGGATTATTTTGTACATTTAGGGAGTGATAAAACAATTTAAAATCATATTATTATGAAAGAACTATTTCAACAAAAAGCATACGGATGGCAAGAATTGGCTGTCCTTTATGCTCCGGGATTAACTCCTCATTCTGCATCGAGAAGACTTACACATTGGGTGATAATAAATAAAGAACTGTACGAACGTTTGATACGTTCCGGGTGGATTAAAGGAGTCCGTATACTTTCTCCTTTGCAAGTCGCAATTATTGTGGATTTTTTAGGCGAACCATAATATCTTGTGTATGCAAAAAAAACAATTGTTTTTGAATTCGAAAACAACTGTTTTTGTTTACAAATACAATTGTTTTTGTGACTGAATACAATTGTATTTTATTTAATCGATAAATTTTAATAATCAAAACGCATAAAAAGAATGAATCCCTTTTCTTTTATTCTTATATATAATGTAGGGATTTGACAACCTTCAGGCAGGAGGTGGTGTATGGGGTTGATTTACTGTGTTTTATGTGTGACAAACAAACGGCATTATGGAAATAACTGAAAATGAGAATGTTTATACGGATGTTAAGGCCTTGATCTATTTTGGAAAATCTTATTTAAAAATACCTCGTGTAATCATAGAACGGATGTCCTCATCCAATAATAGTGAACGTATGATCGGAATAGTGCATTGGTTGCTGTTTTGTTTTTGCAATTATGCCGATGGCTATGTGTCGATCAAAGGAAAACAAGAAGTTTGCCATAGAGGAGAATGCATCATCACTTACGAAAAGTTAGCCCGGTTAATGATGGTAGATAGCCGCTCAGTCAGAAGGTATGTCCACTCACTGGAAAAGGAATCTTTGATAGAAGTGAAACGGGTAGCAAACTGTATCTGTTTCCGTGTTTGTGGTTATGACTGTTTTACGGCTTCGGATGTCCCTGCGAAAATACCGCAAGAGAGTAAGAGAACCAGAGTGACAAAGAAAACGGTTGAGCCGGACGCGATAGCTGCGCGAAGAGTGGAGGCCGAACTGAAGATTAGTCACGGGAATGTGCCTCGTACCGACCTTCTAAAAAACTGCTGTGAATATGGAAAAGAATGTAATTGAAAGAGCTTTGCTCTGTTCTTTGTTTCTGGACCAGGTGGCGATTCTGGAAGTGGTCGGGTTGTTGCGTCCGGAGATGTTTTCCGATCCGGATCATGGGTTTATTTACGAGGCTTTTACCGATTTGTTTAATCGGAATAAACGTCCTGACCTGATCCTGGTGGAAGAGGAAATGAAAAAGAAAGACCCGGAGCGTTACCTGAAGATGGGAGGCATAGCGTACTTGTCGGATGGAATGGAGACGGTTCGCCTGGAATATAATGCCGTTGAGTATGCGCGCGAAATCCTTCGTCATTATCTGTTGGCTTGTATGCACAAACTGTTTGTACAAAAAGCATCGGAATGCCTGCAATACGGTACGGACTACCAGAAAGTGATAGAAGACTGCGAGCGCGATTTACTGCGTTTGCGAATGGATAATTCGGAATCAGACTCGCTTCAACCGCTTAGTGAAGTGATGAAACAATCTATAGACATTCATCTCGACCGGATGAGCCATAAGGACGATCCGGTGCGCATGCTGACCGGTATCAGTGGGCTGGACGGACTGACGGGAGGACTTTACCGGAAAGAAGTGCTGGTGTTGGGCGGTCTTCCGAGCGATGGAAAGACGGCGTTGGCGATGTTTATGGCGATGAATTTGGCTTGCAAGGGGAAGCATGTGCTTCATTTTAGTTTTGAAATGACCGGGGATCAGACTGCCGCTCGTTTTTTTGCCGGTTATGCCGATGTGGAGGCAGCCCGACTGCGTATCGGGGGACTTCGTGAGGAGGATATCGATCGGATGAAACGGTATGCCTCCGGTATGGAAAGAATGCCTTATTATTTTGCGAATGTTTCTTCTATGAGCCTCGAGGCATTGCGAGCGGAGGTGATGCTCCGGAGCCGGAAGGGCGAATGCGATGCTGTCGTGATCGATTACCTGCATACACTTGCTCCACCGACGAAAAAGGGGGAGACGCAGGAGTCTGTGATCCGTAATACCATAACGGCATTGAAACGTATTGCAGTGGAGGCTAATTGTGCCATGTTGGTCGTTTCGCAGTTGAACCGCGAAGTGTTGAAACGTGCCGAGAATGGTTTTGTTCCGCTGATGAGCGATTTGCGTGATTCGGGAGCCATTGAGTTTGTAGCGGATTGTGTGGTGATCATCAATCGCCCGGAACGTTTTGAGAAGAATCCGGACAAATACGGAGAAAATGCCTCACGCCTGATCAAGTTGTATGTCCTGAAGAATCGTAACGGATCGACAGGTATTGCCGAGCTATACAGGAATGATACCTATACGTTTTTTGTGAATCCGGGTGGTAACTTACATTTTGAAGATTGATGAACAGGCTGGAAATTTCATCATTCAAGGAACGGGTCGATCTGGTAAAGGTGGTCGGCCATTTCCTGACACTCGAAAAGAAAGGGGCGGCTTATCTGGGATTGTGTCCTTTCCATGACGATCATCATCCCTCGTTGCGGGTAGATCCGGTAAAAGGGGTATACCACTGTTTTAGTTGCGGGGCAGGAGGGGACGTTTTTCGTTTTGTACAGGAAAAGGAAGGATGCGGTTTTAGTGAGGCGGTCCGTATCTGTGCGGATATCTGTCGTTTGTCCGTTCCCGTACCTGATGCGGGAGTACGGAAGCAAGTAAAGCAACCGGCCGGAAAGGATAGTTCCCGTGCGGTTTCACATCTGGCGAAGAGGCAGACTGTTGCTCCTACGGTTGAAGAGAATCGACAGTATGGGCAGACGTTACTGCCGTATGATCCGGGGATGGAAGAGCTGGTGAAGACGTATGTTGCTTTTGGAGTGGGTATTGCACCGGCTGTCGTGCCGGATGCCTGGAAGTTTACACGCGGGCGGATTGTCTTCCCGATTCATAATGCCGGAGGGGAATTGGTCGCTTTTGCAGCCCGTTACAAGGGGGAATTGCCTTCCAAAAAGATCGCAAAGTATCTGAATAGTGAGACCAGTGCTATTTATAAAAAAGACGAATTACTTTATGGTTGGCACCGGGCGGTAGAGACTGTGCGTGAAACAGGAGTGGTTTTCCTGACTGAAGGATATAAGGATACGCTGACGATGCATGCGGCTGGTTTTACTAATACGGTTGCTATATGTGGCACGAATTTGTCGGAACATCATATTGCCATGCTTCGGAAGGTGGCTTCTACGGTTTGTCTGTTTCTGGATGCCGATGAAGCGGGGCGGAAGACGGTGGCGGAGGTTATTCCTAAACTGTATAAAGCCGGTTTGCAAGTGGTGGATATACTTCCGGAAAGAGGAAAGGATGCGGATGAGATGTTCCGCCTGATGGGGCGTGAGGTATTTATCCGGTGGGTGAAAAAAGGGATGCTATCTCCGGCGAGACGGAGAGCGGAATCGTTGTTGGTTGCTGCCTGTCACCGTTGGCCGGATACATGTTGCCTGACGGAAGAAGGGGAAGAAGTTCTTTATGTGGATAGTATCCGGAAGATTCTTTCCTGTGACGATTTGTTACCGGAAGATAGTCTGGTATCTCTGCCTGATGCAGAACTGCAAAGCCTCCGGGCGGAGGATAAAGAGCTGGATAAACAGTATGCTTTGCATACGGATCCGTTGCATAGTGACCGGGTGCGTCGCAGTGAATTGGTCCGTTATCTTTTTCTGGGTTATTTGGAGGTACGCCTGGTTGACCGTGTCCGGCAGGACCTCTATCGTTTATCCCATACTTTTGCCGATGAAGAGTCGCGTGTTCTTTTATTATCTGATTTACAGTATCAACGAAATTATTTAAGTAGTGTCTCCTGCGAATTGGGCAGGAGATGATCTGCATCTTATTTTATATCTGGAATAAATGAAAATAGTATCAGACTTAATTCTTTTGGGAAGTATGTGTATACTTCCTTTAACTTCTTATGCTCAGTTTACCAAAGGTTTGAGCTACCGGGCGGAGACTGGCGTCAGTTTTAGCGGAGGGGAACATACACCTTTCTGGCTGACAGCTAATAAACAAGGTCTTTCGTCTATCGAAAAGAATAACGGTTATCTGCGTGCCGGGATTTTCCGGGAGATGGAAGAGGATAAACGCTTTTCGTATGCTTTTGGGGCGGATCTGGCTGTAGCCTATAATTTTACGTCGACATTTATTGTCCAGCAATTATATGCCGATTTGAAATATCGTTGCCTGGGACTGAGTATCGGCAGCAAAGAACGGTATAGTGAATTTAATAATCCGCTTTTAAGTAGCGGGGGATTGACGTTTTCGGGGAATGCTCGACCGATTCCGCAAGTGCGTATCGGTATTCCGGAATATACTGTTGTGCCGGGGACGAAAGGGTGGCTGGCCTTTAAAGGGCATATTGCTTATGGCATGTTTACGGATGATGGTTGGCAGAAGGATTTCGTAGTTCCGGGAAATAAATATACGGAACATGTGCTCTATCATTCCAAAGATCTGTATGTGAAGGTTGGCAATCGGGAGAAACTCCCACTGATCTTTGAAGGAGGACTGGAGATGGCTGCACAGTTCGGAGGGAATGCGTTTAGAGGGAATGGAAAGATTGATATGCCGAATGGGATAAAGGATTTCTTTAAAGTGTTTATTCCGAGCGGAGGAAGTAGTGATACTCCAATGGGAGAGCAAACGAATATCTATGGGAACCATTTAGGTAGTTGGAATTTTTCACTCACCTGGTATGCTCCGCAGGACTGGACGGTTCGCCCTTATTATGAACATTATTTTGAGGATCACTCACAGATGTTCGGGGAATATGGCTGGAAAGATTGTCTGGCAGGGATAGAAATAACGTTTCCCAAAAATCCCGTCGTTAGCAGTTTTGTTTACGAATATATTTCAACAAAGGATCAGACAGGTGCTGTCTATTGGGATCATACTCCGGAGATACCTGAACAGGTAAGTGGTTCTGATAATTATTATAATCATAGTATTTATACCGGCTGGCAACATTGGGGAATGGGGATTGGAAATCCTTTAGTGATGTCTCCTGTTTATAATGAGGATGGGAGCATCAGTTTTAAAAGTTCACGTATGCAAGGACATCATTTTGGAATAATGGGAAATCCTTGTGCCGATTTGCAATACCGTGTCCTTTTATCCGTTACACGTAATTGGGGAACCTATGCATTGCCATTTTATGAAATCAAAAAGAACGGAAACGCTTTAGCCGAATTAAAATATACTCCCCATAAGTTGAAAGGCTGGGATTTCACCGCATCATTGGGACTAGACCGGGGTGCGATGTTGGGTAAAAGTGTTGGTGGTATGTTTACAATCAGAAAAACAGGATGGATACGATGAAAAGATATATAATAGCCGTGCTACTAATGTTGATGGTTAGCGCTTGCGGGAAAACACCGATTAACGGAGACCTGGATGGTCGTTGGCAGATCATGAAAATAGAATATGCTTCAGGAGAAGAAGAAACACCGGAGCGGGCTTATTATAGTGTGGCCTTGCATACGATCAACCTGATGCAAGTCGGTGTTACGAGCCAAACTGGAAATATGGAATATACCGGAGATTCGCTATTCGTCGAAATGCCGGTCAGTAAAATTGAAGATCTATTGCCTTTCGGCATGAATGATACGAAGCAACGTTTCGGTGTAAAAGAATTAACGTCGAAACATTTGGTATTACAATCGGATTATGCCCGGTTGGAGTTCAGAAAGTTTTGATTCAGAATTTATCAATTTCGAGCTATCCCCCTTATCAAAGTGACTTAGCTATTACAGGTCTATTTGCCGTCAGTTTTAACTGACGGTTTACAAGTTTTCTCTCTTTTTTGGCTTCAGCCACATTTCTCTTCAATAGAGAGACTGCTTAAATGGGAC
>Ga0129308_1001635_pt1 | contig 22340 bp, 21 predicted proteins | sample L827metagenome_FD_94440 | JGI IMG/M metagenome (GOLD analysis project Ga0129308, IMG submission 94440) | Ring-tailed lemur group fecal microbial communities from Wisconsin, USA - L827 metagenome | ecosystem: Host-associated > Mammals > Digestive system > Large intestine > Fecal | place: USA... | reverse complement strand
TCTCCGACGGCACGGCCTTAAATTTTAAGCGCGTGGGCCGGGACGGCCCACATGCGCAAAAACTTCATGCGCACCGCATTTGCCGATTTTCGTGGTGCGCTGTTGGCGCATGAAGTTTTATACGCAGGAAGGAGGACTTATGTGAAACGAAGATATATTTCAGCAGTCAGGCCGCTGGGCGGGTTTATCCTGCAAGTTGATTTTGTGTCCGGCAGCCGTCTGCTGCTGGACATGAAGCCGTACCTTGATAAAACTCGTTTCCAGTCGCTTACTGATCCAAAGGTGTGGAACAGTGCCGTGACCAACGGCATTTTTGTCCGCTTCGGCAATGTGGAACTGAGCCACGATGAAATACTGTCCATGGCGGAGCAGGAGCAAAATTCCCAAAACATCTGAATGAAATGAGAGGAACAAACGATCATGAAAAAATGGAAAAAATGTATGAGCCTTTTGCTGGCGATGGTTCTTTGCCTGTGCCTGGCCGCCTGCGGCGAAAAAGAAGAAGCGGTCGTCGTGCCAGACACCATCGAGAATCTGGCCTTAAACGCTTCGGTCGAATTCGATTACAGTGGATTCCTGGGCACATGGCTGGGAGAAGACGACTGCGTACTGTTCATGGAGCATTTCGAGGAGCTGTACAACAGCGAGCGCTTCGAACTGTACGATGCCGACGGCATCATGACTGCCAGCGGCAGCCTCCAGTATGTGGAGGAGTACGGCTATGTGTACGCCTACAGCGAGCAGGACGGCATTGCGCACCGGTGCTGGTTTGAAAACGGCGGCGCGCTAAGCATCGACAGCTTCGGCACGTTCAGCAAGGTGAGCGGCGATATCCCGGGCGAAACGATTGGCGACATTGAGGAAGAAGCGGAGCCGCTGCCCGATCTCACCGGCTATACCGGCTGCTGGAAGATGGAAAATGAGCCGCTCTATTTTATTATCAATGACGCCTGTGAATGGACTGCCATGAACCTCTACGGCGAAGAGTACGGCCCCGGCTACGTTGTGGACGAAGGCGCCCACATCACGCTTTACATGGAGGACGGCTCCGAGGTGGTTTCCCTCTGGCAGGAAGAGGACGGCGTTCTGAGCGATGTGGAAGACAATCTGCTCTTCCTCTCGGACTCCCTTCTGCTGCTCCCAACGCCGGACGATGCGCTCACCGAGACCGCATACTTCTCGGACGACTTTTCGGATGTTTCGGTCAACTACCCCATCCAGATGACTGCGGGTCCGCACTCAAATGTCACTAACTCTGTGACCTTCAACGCAGTCATGGAAGACGGCACGGACGACTATTACACCAACGTTCTGCTCACGTTCCAGGGTTGCACCGGCTATGGCCCCTACATGGAAAAAGGCGCCGCCACCGCAGAGACCTACATGATGAAAATGCTGGATGATTACATGAACAACATGTACGGCGACTATCTCATCAAATCCATCGGCTCCGATTTTGAGGACAACGGCAGCTATTACAGTATCACCGGCTATATGTGGCTCGACGGTTCGGTCTTCTCGGAAGGTGATCTGACCGCGCCCGTGCGCGCCTGCATGGAAGTGCGCTATTACGGCCCGACCGACTACGCGCTTGTTGCAATTACCACCGCGCTGGACAGCCGCATCCAGAACTACGTTGATATCTGCAATAATATTCTTGATACGATTTCCTACGACACCGGCTGGAGCACCGCCCCGAAGGAGCGTCCTGCGCAGCCTGGCAGCAGCGGTGACAGCGGCGACTATGGGACGCCATATTACTGGTACGACGAGGACGGCGATATCTGGTACTGGAACGGCTATGAAAACGAGTTCATCGGCTATGGCTCAAACGGGTACATTGACAGCGATTCGGGCGAATATATGGAATCGAATGACGCCGGCTGGGATTATGACGACTATTATTACGACGACTACGATCCCTGGTCCGATCCCGGCGACGGCTGGGACGCATGGTCTGACCCCGGCGACTATTACGAGGACGGCTTGGGCGACTACTTTGGCTGATCGCGAAATGGACCGTTTTTGCCATGGACACAGACAGCTACACGTATCTCTACGGTTTCTGCGCAACGCTTGATGCGGCGGATGATGTGAAATCCGTTTATCAGGACATTTTCGCAGGCTTGTATCTGTCTGACAGCATCGAGGATGACCGCGGCGAAAAGGGCGATTAAAGCATGTACGCGGGTTCCTGCCGGCTCTATTTTGACGGCGTGAGTTCTTGTCATAGGCAGGCTGATCGACTACAGCCTTTTTGCGGGGTGGGATTGAGAAAGGAAAAATAATATGACAGGCATTATCATCATTCTGATCGTGGTTTTGCTGGTCGCGCTCTGGTGCATCAGCACAGTCAACGGCTTTAAGAAAAAAGAAATTCGTGTACAGGAGGGGCTTTCCGGCGTGGAGGTGGCGCTGACCAAGCGCTATGATATGCTGACCAAAATGCTGGATACCGCCAAAGGCTATATGGCGCATGAAAACGAGCTGTTTCCCAAGGTCATCGAGCTGCGCCGCGGCATGAGCGTTGCGGAGATGAACGCCGCCCAGCAGCAGATGGACAATCTGAGCGGAAGGTTTTTTGCCGTAGCAGAGAGTTACCCGGAGCTGCGCTCCAGCGATGTTTTCTTGGAGCTTCAGCACGGGATTCGCGACGCGGAGGAGCATTTGCAGGCGGCGCGGCGGCTGTATAACACCAGCGTCACCGCCTACAACACGGCCATCGCCATGTTCCCGGCAAAAATTCTGGCAGGCTCGCGCCAGCCGAAGGAATTCTTTGCTGCAGACGCAAGCAAGCGCGAAGACGTGAAAATGACGTTCTGAGAGGGGAAACGACAATTATGGAGGAAAAGCAGGACATGACAAATGAGCAGTTGGAAGCCCAATTAACATCCCTGCGCGCCAAGGCGACGCTCACCAAAATCCTGACCTACTGCGCCGGCGCGGTGATGATCCTCGTGTGGTTCTTCATGGAAAATCTCGCAATGGGTCTGGTTTTCCTGGTAATCGCAATGGTGTTCGGTTATCTGTCATCCAAGAACAGCAGCACGTTGAAAAAACTCCTCAGCGACAATATCATCAGCGGCGTATTGAAGGAGGCGCTGGGCGATGCCGTGGAATATAATCCATGGGGAAAAGTAGAGCCTGGCCGCATGGTGTTTCCGTTCTCTTATAATAAAGTGGGCGGCAGCGATCATATCAAGGCAGTCTATAAGGGACTGAATATGGAACTCAGCGACATTGAGCTGATCAATGAGACAGAGGACACTGACGCCGACGGAAACACGCAGCGGAGCAGCACTACATACTTTAAGGGACAGTGGCTCATCTGTGACTTTGGAAAGGAACTCTCCGGCGAAGTAAGTCTTTCTGCCAACGACAAAAAGCTGCGCAAGCAGCACAAAAACGACAGCGTGGAAATGGAGAACGAGACCTTCAATAAACGCTTCCTTGTCACTGCCCAAAACGCACAAGAGGCGTACTACATCCTCACACCCCACATGATGGAATATATTCTCACCATGGCGAATAGGAGCGGCGGCGATGTCTATCTGTCTTTTCTGCGCAGCGGAAAGATGCACGTTGCGGTCAAGACTGGGCGCGATTTCTTTGAACTTGGAAAAAGCAATGCGAATGTGGAAGGGCTGCGCCAGAAGTTCCTCGGTGAACTGAAGTGGTTCACCGATATTGTCGACACGCTGCGCGTGGAGGATACCCTTTATAAAAAGAAGACAAGCGTATGACGAGTGTATGAGGTTGTTTATTAGCGCGAAATTGAACGTCCCGGTTACGGTCCTCATCGCTTCATGCGCAGCATGCTTTTGATTAACCTATGCCCTATATGCTCATAAACAGGGCATGAATTACTTGCAGACAGAAGGGCGCCGCGATATAATATGCATGTAAACGGAACTGAAGTTACCATATTGCAGTGAGAAAAGAGAGGTTATCAGACATGCAAAAATACATGGAATATGCAGTTGAAAAAACTGTGGCGCTGCTGGCAATTGACAGCCCCACCGGGTATACGGAGCAGGCGGCGCAATTTGTTTCAGAAGCGTTTCAAGAGCTTGGATATGCGCCCAGTCGAACCAGAAAGGGCGGAGTCCTTGTTGATCTGGGTGGATTGGACGCTGAGAACGGCATTCTTCTCGAAGCCCATTTGGATACGCTTGGCGGCATGGTGGCGGAGATCAAGGCAAACGGCCGCCTGCGAATCGTCAATATCGGCGGTTTGAATGCCAACAATGTTGAGACAGAGAACTGCCGCATTGTCACCAAGTTTGACGGAGCTTATGAGGGAACCTGTCAGCTCTGCAACGCCTCGCTGCATGTCAATGGCGATTACAACAGCACATCAAGAAAATTTGACGCGATGGAGATTGTCCTGGACGAGCCTGTGGCCTCCGCCGGGGATGTAAAGGCGCTGGGAATTGCGCCGGGCGACTTTGTCTGCTTTGAGCCCCGTACACGTGTCACGGAAAAGGGCTATATTAAGAGCCGTTTTCTTGACGACAAACTGAGCGTTGGCATTCTTTTGGGCTATGCGAAATATCTCCATGACCAGCAAGTGACACCGGAGCGGCGGGTCTATGTCCACATCACAACCTATGAAGAGGTTGGGCACGGCGGAGCGGCCTCCGTGCCGGATGGCGTTACGGAGGCGATTTCCGTAGATATGGGCTGCGTCGGCGATGGGCTGCAATGCGATGAACGGATGGTTTCTATTTGTGCCAAGGACAGCGGCGGCCCCTATGATTATCAGGTTGTAAAAGGGCTGATTGCCGCGGCAAAAAAAGAAAACGCGATTTATGCGGTCGATATCTATCCGCACTACGGCTCAGATGTCGAGGCGACCCTGTCCGCCGGCTATGATCTGCGCCACGGCCTGATTGGATCCGGCGTCTACGCCTCTCACGGCTATGAGCGATCTCATAAGGACGGCGTGCTGAACACATTAAAACTTTTAAAGGGATATCTCGGATAAATTTCTTACGTTTAATACAGACGCACTGGCATCAAACAGCAGTTGATGTTCCGCTGCAAAGAAGAACGCCCGGACGTTGTCCGGGCGTTCTGTTATTCAAGGCGTTCCTAAGAATTGCTGTTCAAAAGCGCTTTCCCAGCTTTATAGATGTCGCCGGCGCCGACAGTCAGAAGCAGATCGCCGGGCTGCGCCAAGCGGCGCAGGCAGTCTGTGACATTGGGAAGGGTATGGCAATAGATCGCGTTGGGAATTTTCTGCGCAAGGTCCCAAGAGGAAATTCCGATCGTATTGGACTCTCTTGCAGCGTAAATTTCTGCGAGTATAGCGATATCGACCCGCTTCAGCTCTTTCACAAAGTCGTCGAACAGCGCGGCAGTTCTCGTATAGGTATGGGGCTGAAATGCGCAAATAATTCGCTTGTAGTTCATTGATTTTGCGGCAGTCAGCAGGGCATGCAGCTCCCCGGGATGGTGGGCATAGTCGTCATAGAGATCTGCGCCATGATAATGGCCCAGGAATTCCATGCGCCGTCCGGCGCCATGGAAGGAAGCGAGGCCATCAACGATTGCCTGCGGCGCGATTTTGAGACAATAGGCGGCCGTAATCGCCGCCAATGCGTTATAGACATTGTGGCGGCCGACAACCTGCATATGAATATGCACGTAAGGAGCGTCATTCCGCAGCACATCGAACTCCCGGAAGTCTGAAGAACAATTGACAGCGCGGAAGAAATTGTGCTCACCAAAGCCGAATGTGATCAGTTCCAGACCGGAAAGTGCGCCTAAGGTGTTTCCGTCGTCCCCGTTTGCAACAATTACGCCGTCCTCCGGAACCAGTTCAGCAAATTTTCGGAAGGATGCCTGCACATCACTCAGGTCACGGAAAAAGTCTAGATGGTCTGCCTCAATGTTGTTGATTACGGCAATTGTTGGAAAGAAATTGAGGAAGGAGTTGCAGTATTCGCAGCTTTCCATGATAATCGTGTTTCCTTCGCCAACACGGTGCCCGGCATGGAGCAGGGGAAGGTATCCGCCGATCATAACGGTTGGATCAATGCCAGCCGCCATGGCGATGTGGGTAAACATAGAAGTCGAGGTCGTTTTCCCATGTGTTCCGGAAAAACATACCGCATTCTGATAATGCTGCATGATGACGCCCCAGGCCTGTGCGCGTTCGAAGACAGGAATTCCGGCGGCGCGGGCTGCTTGGATTTCGGGATTGTCATTGTGTGCCGCAGCCGTGCGAATGATACAGTCGGCACCTGCAATATTTTCTGCCTGATGGCCAATATAAACCTGGATTCCTGCATGGATCAGGTCCTGTGTAGAAACCGAAGCGTTCATATCAGAACCGGTGATCGTAATGCCGCTGCCTTTGAGAACAAGGCCAAGGGGGCGCATCGAAACGCCGCCAATCCCGATCAGATGAACATGCTTGCCTGGAACAAGGTATTGTTTTAACTGGTCAACAGCGGGATTCATATATAAAAACCTCCTAAATCAGGTGGGAAAATCAGTCGCAAAGCGCTTTTTTGTTATTATAATACGATTGATACAAGAACTCAAGGAGTATTTTGCAGAGAGAAAAGAAAAACTGCGGCGGCTTTGCACGCAGACAAATTTCGCGCGGGAATATCTTTTGCGCTATGCCGAAGAGGTATGCAAGAAGTTCTAAATATTCCCGAAAATGAATTATTCTCTTGTATATTCATAAAATATGTGTTATAGTTAATCATAGCGGCGCAGTATCCTAGTCAGAACTGCCGGTTCCTAAGAAGGGCCTAAAAATCCTTTTAAGGGCATATCGATGAAGTCCCTGGTGCCTGCTTTTTACGCCCAGTTTAGGGTGGGTGCTGGGGGTTAAGGTTATTGGGCGGGGTTCAATGGCATGAGCCTTCGACCCAGTTCCCGTGGAGACCTGTTGTTGTGCGAAGGCCGATGAAATCGTTTGAGCCGGACCTCGTACGAAACAGGGTAAAACCTGCAATGCGGTTTGATCGTATCATGCTGTGTGCAGTGTAGCCTGCCTTGAGTGAATCCGGAGGATAGGGGAACGAAGCATACTTCCATGGCCATGGAACAGGTGCTATTGCTCCTTGAAACTGTCTTTGCAAAAGAGGATAAGAATCGGTTTGGGCTGCTGTGGAAATCACCTAGGCTGTCTTAACAGGACTGATGAGGGGTTGCGGTACGGACTAAGTGGCAATCGGGTCCCGGCTTCGGCAACGGACCGGCGGAGGCCTTAATAGGAAACTGCCTGACCGGCAACGGGAGGTGGCCCCTGTGGAAAACAAACCCGACCTAAGCCGTAAGATTAACTTCATCAGTTGCCGCTATTTTTTGATACTTATCATGGAGATTCACTGTGGGTACCAATAAATCATCAGAAAAAACGGCGGGATCAAAAAAGGGGATTCGGTGGATTATCACGGTTTTCTTCCTCACAATTCTGATCTCTGCGATTTTTTCGCTCTTTTCCTCTCTCGCCTTTGAAAATTCCAGCCTCTGGGTTGCGTTCCTTATCCTTTTTTTGATCGTGATCATCGGAATCCTGTTCGATATGATCGGTGTCGCCGTTACGGCAGCGGATGAGACGCCGTTTCATTCCATGGCGTCGCGGCGGATTCCAGAGGCGGCGGAGGCGATCCGGCTGCTCAGAAATGCGGCAAAGGTTGGATCTGTTTGCAATGACGTGATCGGCGATATCTGTGGTGTCGTTTCCGGTTCTGCGGCTGCGGTGATTTCGGGGAGCGTGGCGGCTGCGTTTGGATTTTCATGGGTTACTGGACTTAGCGTACTGCTCTCCGCTCTTGTCGCCGGCCTGACTGTCGGTGGAAAGGCTGCAGGAAAGTCTTTCGCAATCAAGAACAGCACCGAAATTGTTAAAATTACGGCGCGCATTATTTATACGATAAAGGTAATTCCTTCTAAAATTTTTCATCGAAAGAAATAATTGGTTGTGTTAGTTTGAAATTTTTGGATCAGATTAAAAGCGCGGACGACCTGCGGGCTATGAGCTTTTCGGAATTGGACCAGTTGGCTTCCGAGCTGCGTGCTTTTCTGCTGGAGCATGTGTCCCAAACAGGGGGACATTTGGCTTCGAATTTGGGCGTCGTCGAGCTGACAATCGCAATTCATAATGTGTTCGATACGGAACGTGATCGCCTGATATTTGATGTCGGCCATCAATCCTATGTACACAAAATTTTAACCGGCCGTATGGACCGGTTTTTGTCGTTGCGTACTTATGGCGGTTTGGCAGGCTTTCCAAAGCCTGCGGAAAGCATCCATGATGCGTTTACTGCCGGTCATGCATCCAGCGCAGTCTCCACGGCGCTTGGGATCGCCCGCGCCAGAACTTTGAATCATGAGAATTATCATGTGATAGCTGTCGTTGGCGACGGAGCGATGACGGGCGGGCTTTTCTATGAGGGAATGAACGATGCCGGCGCCAGCCACGAGCCGTTGATTGTGATTCTGAATGACAATGGAATGTCTATTTCAAAAAATGTCGGAGGAATTTCAAGACATCTGTCACTTGTTCGCTTAAAACCAGGCTATTTTGGACTGAAAAAGTTTTACCGGCGCCTGACAAAGAAGCTCCCGGGCGGGCAAAGTTTATATCGCTTTACGCATAAACTAAAGACGCACCTTCGGCAGAGCCTGATCGGAACAACGATCTTTGAAGAGATGGGGTTCCTCTACTACGGCCCTGTGGATGGTCATGATATTGCAAAAATGTCTTACCTTTTGGCAAGAGCCAAAGAGGAGCACTGCCCTGTTTTGCTCCATGTCATTACAAAAAAGGGGAAGGGATATCAACCTGCCGAGCAGACGCCCAGCGATTATCATGGCGTCGGCTCTTTTAACCCGTTGACAGGGCTCCATCAGGCGGCGTCTGATTCCTTTTCTTCTGTATTTGGTCAGACCTTGACCGGCTTGGCTGCGGACGATCCGCATATCTGTGCAATTACGGCTGGTATGCGCAATGGAACTGGTCTGGACGCCTTTGCTTTGGACTATCCGTCGAGATTTTTTGACGTTGGCATTGCAGAGGGACACGCTGTTTCGATGGCCGCAGGCTTGGCAAAGCAGGGGATGATTCCCGTATTTGCAGTCTATTCCACGTTTCTGCAGCGCGGCTATGACATGATTTTACAGGATATTGCGCTGCAGCAGCTCCATGTAGTTCTTGCGGTGGACCGCGCCGGTCTGGTTGGCGCCGACGGTGAAACGCACCATGGCGTTTTCGATGTTGGCTATCTTAGGCAGGTGCCAGGCATGACGATTCTTGCTCCGGCAAATTATCTGGAGCTGGAGCAGATGCTGCGCGAAGCTGTGCTCGAATTGGATGGGCCGGTGGCGATCCGCTATCCACGGGGCGCCGAGGGGCAATATAAATCTTCTTCCCATCGGGAGCTGATCCGGTCGGGCAGCGATATTACAATTGTGACCTATGGAACAACCATCAACGCAGTTTTACAGGCCGCAGACCGGCTGGAAAGCCAGAGTATCCACGCTGCGGTAATCAAGCTGCGGCGGTTGAAGCCCATCGATATGGACGAGCTGCTGGCGTCGGTCCGCGAGACAAAGCGTATGCTGGTTGTCGAAGAGGTTAATCAGCCGGGCTGCATATATGAAGCGCTCGCAGGGGTATTGACAGACGCCGGATTGTCTGTGGACATCCATGCTTTGAACTTGGGGGATTCCTATACGACGCATGGTCCCGTTTCCACCTTGCAGCATGAGGCCGGTTTGGATGCGGAAGGCATATTCAAATCCGTGATGGAGGTGCTTCGCCTTGAATCATAAGGAAAGGCTGGATGTTTTGCTGGTCCAGCGCAACCTGGCAGAGAGCCGCGAAAAGGCAAAAGCAATCATTATGAGCGGCGACGTTTTTGTCGGCGGCCAGCGTGTGGACAAAGCCGGAACAATGGTCAACTTGGACGCAGAGCTTTCGGTCCGCGGAAATGGCTGCCCCTATGTGAGCCGTGGCGGACTGAAGCTGGAAAAGGCACTTCGGGATTTTCATGTGGACCCAACGGGCTTTGTTTGCAGCGATTCCGGCGCGTCCACAGGCGGCTTTACCGATTGTCTGCTGCAAAAAGGTGCAAAGAAGGTCTTTGCCATTGACGTTGGCTATGGTCAGTTGGCCTGGAGCATTCGAACGGACCCGAGAGTTGTATGCATGGAGCGGACAAATATTCGCTATGTAACGCCGGAGGAAATTGGTGAGCCGTTGGATCTCTCTGTTGTCGATGTTTCCTTTATCTCGCTGAAAATTGTTTTGCCGGCCATTCGCGCGCTGTTAAAGGAAGACGGTCAGGTTCTTTGCCTGATTAAGCCGCAATTTGAGGCCGGTCGTGAAAAGGTCGGCAAAAAAGGCGTGGTGCGCGATCCTGCCGTTCATTTGGAGGTTCTGCAGGGGTTTGTCGCGTTGGCAAAACAACTGGAGTTTACAATTAAAAACTTGACCTTTTCTCCGGTTAAAGGACCGGAGGGAAATATTGAGTTCCTGGGTCATTTAAGCAGAGTCCCCGGTGACGACAGCTATCCAGATTTGATGGAGTTGGTCCGGACTGCTCATGAATCTTTGAAGGGATAGACGTTTATCATGAAAGTTGTCATCACCCCCAATCCTTATCGGGATAAGAATCTGGAGTGCGCTTCAGCGGCAAAGAAAATTTTGGAGGAGGCTGGAATAGAAACAGCCGTATGTCTTGCGTTTGACGTGGATAAGGATTTCGCTCTTCCGAAAAGTGTCGATCTGAAGGAACTGAACAGAGAACTGAAAAACTGCGATATGTTAATCTGCTTTGGCGGCGATGGAACGCTTCTGCACGCGAGCAAGGCGGCAACCTATCATAATATTCCGGTTCTCGGCGTCAACATTGGCACCATGGGATTTATGGCAGAGCTGGAATCGACAGAAATCGATCAGCTTGCAAATCTGGCCAGGAAGGATTACCGGCTGGAATCGCGTATGATGCTCTCTGTATCAGTCCGTCGGGATGGCACCGAAGTGCTGCGGGAAAATGCCCTGAACGACGCTGTCATCACGAAGGGAGCTGTCGCCCGCGTGATTCAGATGGGAATTTACTGCGACAATATTGAGGCGATGGATTTCAGCGGTGACGGCGTCATCATTTGTACGCCGACCGGCTCCACGGCCTATTCGATGTCTGCCGGAGGTCCAATTGTCGAGCCGACGGCGGAAAACATTGTGATTTCGCCTGTCTGTGCGCATACGATGCAGTCCCGTCCGATTGTTACGGCGGGAAGCCGGACGATTGAGGTAAAAATTGGAAGAATTGGGCGTAAAAACGCGTTTCTTTCCTGTGATGGCGGCCGGGCCTTCCGTTTAAATACTGGGGATACGGTCCAGATTCGGCGCTCAAAATATGTTACAAAGCTGGTTCGCCTCAGCAATAAGAGCTTTTTTGATATTTTGAATAAGAAATTGAGATAGGAAGAGGGGTTGGCATGAAAAATCAGAGACAGGCAAAAATTCTTGAAATTATTTCAGAACGTGATATTGAAACGCAGGAGGAGCTGTTGGCGGCTCTGCAGGAAAACGGATTCAGCAGCACACAGGCAACAATTTCCCGCGACATTAAGGAGCTTCGGATTGTGAAGGAGCTTGACGCCAGAGGAACTTATCGTTACAGCACTTCCAAAAGCGAATCCACGGCGACTTCCTCCGCAAAGCTGAACACAATATTTAAAGAATGTGTCACAGGGCTTGACTATGCGCAGAACATTGTCGTAATTAACACGCTGCCCGGACTTGCCTCCGCGGCTTGTTCCACGCTGGACGGCATGAAGATTCCGCAGATGGTTGGAACGATTGCAGGAGACGATACCGCTTTCCTTCTGATGCGGGATACGGATGCCGCGATTAAATTCTGCAACGAGATTAGAAATTTGCTCCAGTAAAGGGGGAAACGCCTGTGCTGTCCCTGCTGCATATTGAAAATATCGCCGTGATTGAGCAGGCAGATCTGTCGTTTGACCGCGGCTTTAATGTTCTTACCGGCGAGACCGGCGCCGGTAAATCCATCGTGATTGATGCGATCAGCGCCATTTTGGGAGAGCGTGCCTATCGTGATGTCATTCGGACAGGGGCAGAGAAGGGATTTGTCAGCGCGGTCTTTACCGGAATTCCACGCTTGTCTTGGTTTGACGACAATCAGGTTGATTATGATCGGGATGAGCTTTTGATCCAGCGGGCCATTTATTTGGATGGAAAAAATAGCTGCCGCGTCAACGGCCGGCCTGTAACCGTCGCGATTCTTCGCCGGCTGGGACAGCAGCTAATCAGCATTCATGGGCAGCATGACTCCCAGCAATTGTTCGATGAGGCGACCCATCTGCAGCTCTTGGATTTATTTGCACATGACGAAGATATCCGGGCCGCTTACGAAGAGCGGTACCGGGCGGTGGTAGAAATTGGCCGCGAAATCGACCGTCTTTCGATGGACGAAAGTGAAAAGCTGCGCAGGATGGAGATGCTCCGTCATCAAATCGATGAGATTGAGCACGCGGACCTGAAACCTGGCGAGGATACGGAGCTGGAGAGCCGGAGAAGGCTGCTGCAAAATGCCGAAAAGCTATCTGACGGGCTGAATGAGGCGTTTGAATCAGTAAACGGCGATGACCAAATGGACGGCGCAGCGTCGCTGCTGACGCAGGCAGAGCGCGCATTGGCGCGCATCTCCCGCTATGATGATGGAATCAGCGCGCTGCACGATCGGGCGTCGGACCTCATGTACCAGGTGATCGATCTCGCGGAAGAAATTCGGGACTTGCGGGATCGTCTGGCTTTCTCCGGCGACGAACTGGAGCAGATTGAGGACCGTTTGGATATCATCCACAAACTGCGCCGGAAATATGGCGCGACAGTGGAAGATATTTTGGCATTCCTGGAGCATTCCAGGCAGGAGCTGGATGAAATAGAGTTTGCAGGAGACCGGTTGGAGGAATTGAAGGAAAAACTGGCAGGCGCACAGTCTGCCGCCAAAGAAGAGGCGCTGATACTCCGGGAGGCGAGAAAAAAAGCTGCCGCGGAGCTGGAAAGCCGCATTCGCACAGAGCTGGAACAACTGGATATGCCGAAGGTTCAGTTTTTCTGTCAGTTTGAGGAGACGGAGCTGACCCAGGACGGCTTGGATGCAGTGCGATTTTTGATGAGCGCCAATGCAGGCGAGGCGTTAAAACCGCTCAGCAAGGTCGCATCCGGCGGCGAGCTGGCCAGAATCATGCTCGCTATGAAGAATGTTATGGCAGAGCAGGATGCGGTTCCAACACTGATTTTCGATGAGGTGGACGCCGGCGTCAGCGGACGGGCGGCACAAAAGGTCGCGGTAAAGCTGAGTAGTGTTTCTCGAAATAAGCAGGTCCTCTGTGTGACCCATTTACCGCAAATCGCCGCTATGGCTGACGCGCATTTGTTAATTTCCAAGGCAGAGCGCGGCGGACGTACATATACGTCTGTACAGTCCTTGAGCCGGGAAGGACGGATCAGCGAGATTGCACGCATCATCGGAGGCGCGGTCATAACGGATACCACCCGCAAAAGTGCGGAAGAGATGCTGGCAGAGGGGCCCGGTGTAAAATAATGGATCGAATTAAGCAAAATTTTCAGGAACATTGACAACCTTTTCTACACGACTTATAATGAACAGGACCGCTGCTGTCGCCGGCAGCGGTCTTTTTTGGAAGGAGTGATCGTTTATGAAAAAGAAAGCAGTGCGTGTCAGGAGGGTTCACGCTTCCTAACCCTCCAATTTATACTTTGGAGGATAGAAAATTGAATAACCAAATCACCATTCATGAAGCAGTCACAGAGCCGGATATTTCGACCTTTGGGGAGCGACTTCTCCTGCCGCCGGAGGAAATCATTCCATTCACAGTTGAGCAATTGCAAAATCCGGAAGATTGGCAGTTGATAAAGCTGGAAAACGGATTTCTGGAAGCGATTGGAGAACCGTCGCTGTCGGATGAAAAAAAGGAGCGGCTCAAGGCGGCGGTCGCTACAAAGCAGATCACGTTCTTGATTGCAAGGCGAGGCTGCCGCGCGGTCGGCTTGTGCTCCGTCAGCACCTGTTATTCTACCTTCGTCTGCGGAGAAATCGGCATTTTTGATGATTTTTATGTTGAGCCGTGTTTTCGCGGAAAAGGCATTGCCAGACTGCTGGCAGAAGCGGCGCAGCGCTGGTGCGCGGAGCAGGGAATCGGCAGCCTTACGGTTTGCTGTGCGCCCTGCGACGAGGAGATGTATCAGTCGCTCGGGTTTATGATGCGATTAGGCGCAACATTCTCCTGGACGCCATAGCTGCAAAATGCTTGACAAACCTGTGTTTTTTTGCTAGCATAAGATGAAATTCATACTTAGAATGTGATGATGGGAAGAAGTACGCGCTATAGTCTCGCCAGAGAGCCTCCGGTTGGTGCAAGGAGGTCGGGAACCACGCGGAATTACATCCCGGAGCAGCCGGCCTGAAGCAGCAGTAGGGTCTGGATGGGTGTGCCCATTACAGCGCGGCAGTCTGTTTGTACTGTGCAAGGGCGGCATTGTGAGATGCAGCCGAACCAGAGGTGGTACCGCGTAAATTTATGCCCTCTGTCCCTAATTGGGACAGAGGGCTTTTTCGCAGAATCGAAAATACGATTACAATCGATTCATCTATGAAAAAACAAATTCTGGTCATGCAGGCCAGAAGTGAAGGAGAATAACAATGGGTATTTATGAAGAACTGCAAGCGCGCGGACTGATTGCGCAGGTTACCAATGAAGAAGAAATCCGAGACATGGTCAACCAGGGAAAAGCCACGTTTTATATCGGCTTCGACTGCACGGCGGACAGCCTGACGGCTGGCCATTTTATGGCGCTGACGCTGATGAAGCGGCTCCAGATGGCTGGAAACCGGCCAATCGCGCTGATCGGCGGCGGTACGACGATGATTGGAGACCCCTCAGGACGTTCCGATATGCGGCAAATGTTGACAAAGGAGACCATCGATCACAACGCCGCCTGCTTCAAGCGGCAGATGGAGCGCTTTATTGAGTTCGGCGAGGGGAAGGCCCAGATGCTGAACAATGCGGATTGGCTTCTGAATCTCAATTACGTGGATCTGCTTCGCGACGTTGGCGCCTGTTTCTCTGTGAACAATATGCTGCGAGCTGAATGCTATAAGCAGCGTATGGAGAAGGGGCTCAGCTTCCTTGAGTTTAACTATATGATTATGCAGTCCTACGATTTTTACTATCTGTTCCAGCACCACGGCTGCAATATGCAGTTTGGCGGCAACGATCAGTGGAGCAATATGTTGGGCGGCACAGAGCTGATCCGCCGCAAGCTCGGTAAGGATGCCCACGCCATGACCATTACGCTTCTGACCGATTCGCAGGGCAAAAAGATGGGAAAAACGGCCGGCAACGCAGTCTGGCTGGACCCCAACAAGACAAGCCCTTACGACTTCTTCCAGTATTGGCGGAATGTCGAGGATGCTGATGTGATGAAATGCATTCGCATGCTGACCTTCCTTCCTCTGGAGCAGATCGATGAGATGGATCAATGGGAGGGCAGCCAGTTGAATAAGGCGAAGGAAATCCTTGCCTACGAGCTGACAAAGCTGGTTCACGGTCAAGAGGAGGCGGAAAAAGCGATTGCAGCAAGCCATGCGCTGTTTCGCGGCGGCGCAGACGACAGCAATATGCCCACGACGCAGCTCAGTGCGGACCTCCTGAAGGAGAATGCGATCGGCGTTATGGATCTGCTGGTAGCGTGCAAGCTGGCTGCTTCCAAGTCCGAGGCGCGCCGCTTGGTACAGCAGGGCGGCGTCTTTGTCAACGATGAAAAGGTTGCTACTATCGATGCTGCGTTTACCGCAGAGCAATTGAAAACCGGCCTGAAAATCCGGAAGGGGAAAAAGGTATTCCACAAGGTAATTTTGGCATAATGAATCGCCCCAAGGCAGAAACTGAACAAATCTGCCTTGGAGCTCTTTTCTGCTTATCACTCGATCAGCATCGCATCACCGAAGCTGAAGAAACGGTATTGGTTCTCCACAGCAATTTGGTATGCATGTAAAACATGCTCACGGCCTGCAAAGGCGGAGACCAGCATCACCAGCGTGCTCTCAGGCAGATGGAAATTCGTCACGAGGGCATCCATTGCTTTGAATCGATATCCAGGATAGATAAAAATATCTGTCCATCCGCTTTTTTCTGCAAAATGGCCGTTTTCGTCCGAGAAGGATTCCAGTGTCCGGCAGGATGTAGTACCGACGCAGACAATGCGTCCGCCGTGCGCCTTTGTCTCATTGAGCAGATCTGCCGTCTCCTTCGAAATCATACAGAATTCAGCGTGCATATGATGGTCGGTAATCTCCTCGGCCTTGACAGGACGAAAGGTTCCCAAGCCTACATGCAGCGTAATATACGCAATTGATACGCCCTTTTCCTGAATCCGCTTCAGCAGCTCCTTCGTAAAATGCAGTCCTGCCGTTGGCGCGGCGGCAGAGCCGTTTACCTTGGAATAAACTGTTTGATAGCGCTCCCCATCTTGAAGCTCTTCCTTGATATAGGGCGGCAGCGGCATTTTTCCCAGACGCTCCAGAATCTCAAGAAAGATACCTGTATAGTGAAATTGAATCAATCGATTTCCTGTCTCGGTTGCTTCCAGCACGGTAGCCGTCAGCGCGCCGTCCCCAAAAGACAGCTCTGTACCGGCTTTGGTCTTGCGGCCGGGCTTCGTCAGGCATTCCCAGACGCCCTCTCCCTGATCTTTCAGCAGGAGGACCTCCACCGCGCCGCCCGTAGGTACGCGATGACCCAAAAGGCGCGCTGGAAGCACGCGGGAATCGTTCAGGACAAGGCAGTCGCCAGGGTTCAAAAAATCCGGCAGCTCGTAAAAATGATGGTGCTCCACTGATCCGGTCTCCCGGTCCAATTTCATCAGCCTTGATGCGTCACGCCGCTGCAGCGGCGTCTGCGCAATCAATTCTTCGGGTAAATCATAATAAAAATCACTGGTTTTCAAGCAAACAACCTCTTTTCTGCGACAGAAATAATTATATACACAGCGCTTTTGAAAAGCAACCGCTTTCTCATTATTGCACCAACTATTTGTTCCCTTCATAGTATAGAATCATAGAAAGGAGCGAATAGCCATGAAGAAACCGGTTTTTACTGGTACCTGTACTGCCTTGGTCACACCCTTTACGGAAAATGGGATCAACTATGATACCCTTTACGCCCTGCTGGATCAACAGATGGATGCAGGAGTTGAGGCGGTAGTCCTGTGCGGGACTACCGGTGAGGCGGCAACCATGACCGAAGCCGAACAGATTGAAGTGATTCGGAATGGTTGCGCTTACATAGGAGGCCGAATGACTGTCATCGCGGGAACCGGCAGCAATTGCACAGCCCATGCAATCGAACTGAGCCGCGAGGCTGAGGCGGCCGGCGCCAATGCGGTGCTTGTTGTCACACCCTACTACAATAAGGCAACGCCAGCGGGTTTGATCCGACACTATACAGCGATTGCGGATTCTGTTAGGATTCCGGTGATCGCTTACAATGTGCCATCCCGGACTGGCGTAAATATGACGCTGCCGGTTTATGAAGCACTGAGCCGTCATCCAAACATCAACGGCGTTAAGGAAGCGTCCGGAGATCTTGCGGCAATATCCAGGACAATCGGCAAATTGGGCGACAACTTTTTTGTGTGGTCCGGCAATGACGACCAAAACGTTCCAATCCTATCTCTCGGAGGGAAGGGCGTTATCTCCGTTTTATCCAATGTCTGCCCGGAGCTGGTTGTAGAATTGGTTTCTGCATGCCAGCGTGGAGACTTTTCCATGGGTGCCAAACAGCAAAATCAACTGATGCCGCTCATCGATGCGCTCTTTTGCGAGGTGAATCCGATTCCTGTGAAGACGGCAATGAATCTACTTGGATACGAGGCCGGACCGCTTCGACTGCCGCTTTGCGAGATGGAACCGGAGCATCTGCTGCGATTACAAGAACAGCTCGCATTTTTACAATAACAGAAGCTGCGAGATACTTGGGCAACCAAGTATCGCCTGCTTTGAACAATACCTTTGACCGCATTAAAAAGTTGTAACTTGACTTTGATATGCCGGAACGCTATAATAAATATAGTATTTTTTCTATGGAGCGGTGTTGAAAAAACTTTCGACACCGCTTGCTTTTTGGAGGGATTGTTGTGGCATATACAATGTTAATTACCGGCTTTGCGCCCTTCGGTGGAGAGCCGATCAATCCCTCTTGGGAGGCAGTCAAAGCGCTGCCGGAGCAAATCGGAGAATATCGGTTGATAAAACTTGAAGTGCCGGTGGTTTATGGACTGGCCGGACAGACTGTGCTGGAAAGGGCGGCTGTAGTGCAGCCGGATGCAATCCTTTGTATAGGACAAGCCGCCGGCCGCTCTGCCGTAACGCCGGAGTATGTCGCGATTAATCTTCGACACGCAAATATCCCCGACAATGCGGGATATTGCGCAATGGAAAAACCCATAGTTGAGGGCGGCCCAGACGCCTATTTTTCCACGATGCCCGTCGTGCGGATCCGCGAGGCAATTCAGAAGGCGGGGATCCCAAGCGCTGTATCGTTCTCCGCAGGAGCATTTGTCTGCAATGATTTACTATACACATTGCTCCATCACTACGCAGGGACAGCTATGAAAGCGGGGTTTATCCATGTTCCGCTTCTGCCGCAGCAGGCAAAAAATGGGATGCCGTCTCTTGGTTTGGACGAAATTTGCCGTGCGCTAAATGCTGCAATTCAGTGCTTGTAATTCAAGCATTTTTCGATTATTTCTATATTTGCGGCTTTGCTGCACAGAATGCGAGGTATGCTATGTTCCGTGTTATTAAAACCTGTGGATGCGCAAGGAGAGGCGAATTTATTTGTTCCCATGGAACGGTGCAGACACCTGTTTTTATGAATGTTGGTACGCAGGGCGCCATCAAAGGCGCGGTCAGCGCAGAGGATTTGGAGCAAATTGGCTGTCAGGTGGAGCTGTCAAATACGTATCATTTGCATCTGCGCCCGGGAGATACGCTGATTCACGATCTGGGCGGACTTCACAAATTCATGACCTGGAACAAACCGATTTTGACAGACAGCGGTGGCTTTCAGGTGTTTTCCCTGGCCGGACTTCGGAAAATTCGAGAAGAGGGCGTGACGTTCGCGTCGCATTTGGACGGCCACCGTATTTTCATGGGTCCCGAGGAGAGCATGCGCATCCAATCAAATCTTGGCTCGGATATCGCGATGGCCTTTGACGAATGCGTAGAGAACCCTGCGCCCTATGACTATGTGAAAGCGTCAGCGGAGCGCACCTATCGATGGCTTGTTCGCTGTAAAGCCGAAAACGAGCGGCTGCGGGAACTGCCGGGAACCGTCAATCGGGAGCAAATGCTCTGGGGCATCAACCAGGGCGGGACGTACAAGCAGGTCCGTATCTGGCATATGCAGAAGATTGCGGAGCTTGAATTGCCTGGTTATGCCATTGGCGGTCTGGCGGTAGGGGAGAGCACCGAGACGATGTATGAGATTATCGAGGCCCTGGAGCCTCATATGCCAAAGGACCGTCCGCGTTATCTGATGGGTGTGGGAACGCCGTCAAACATCATTGAAGGCGTGGCTCGCGGTGTAGACTTCTTTGACTGCGTTATGCCAGCGCGAAATGCCCGGCATGGACGCCTCTTTACCTGGGATGGCGCGATCAACATCAAGAACGCAAAGTATGAGCGAGATGAAACGCCCATAGATTCAAGCTGTAACTGCCCCACTTGCCGGCGGTATTCCAGGGCATACCTTCGCCATCTCTTTAAGGCGGAGGAAATGCTTGCCATGCGGCTTGCGGTGTTACATAATCTCTATTTCTATAATGAGCTGGCCCGCCGCATTCGCGATGCCTTGGATCAAGATTGTTTTTCGGAATTTCGTACAGAATATTCGGAAAGGCTTTCCAGAAAAATCTGATAAGCACTTGCAATGTGATATAGAAATCTGTTATAATAACAAAAATCAATAACGGAGGAAGTCATCCCATGTTTACATTTTTAACAGAAACAACCACTTCTGGCGCTGTCGGCGGCTATTCTACCATCATCATGCTTGTACTGATGGTTGCAATTTTCTACTTCTTGCTGATTCGCCCGGAGAACAAGAAGAAGAAAGCCATGGAAGCGATGCGTTCCGCACTGAAAGTTGGCGATAAGATCACCACAATCGGCGGCATTGTCGGAACGATTGTTCATATTAAGGACGATAACATCGTGATCGAAACCAGTGCCGACCGTGTCAGAATGGAACTGACAAAATGGTCAATCTCGACCAATAATACGCAGGACGCGCAAAAGGCTGCCGCCAAATCGGAAAAGAAAGCAAAATAAGGCCCGTTTTAAAACCCAGCCGCATCAGATGATGCGGCTGGGTTTTTGCTTGGTTCTAACCAAGAGCAACTGGACATAGATATGGAGCAGGAAAGGGGATTGGTATCGTGAGAAAACAAAGAAATGTAAGTGTAGTACAATCGATGCTTCTTGGCGTCGGTATTGGCGCAATCAGTATTTTGGGAGGAGCAATTCTGTTCGGCGCGTTGATCGTGAATGGAATTATACCTGAGAAATTTTTGCCCGCGGCAGGAATCGCAGCCGCTTGTCTGGGAGCAGCAATCGCCTCGGCAATTACATGCCTTCAAAGCAAAGAAAAGAAACTGATTCTTTCGATGATTGACAGCGTAGTGCTTTTACTTTTACTTTTGCTCACTCATAGCCTCGTGTATCAAGGGACGCCATATCAATTCGGTGCGGTTGTTCCAGCCGTATTGTTGGCCGGAATGATTACAGGCGTAATATCATCGATGAAAAGGAAGAAAAGGCATTACTGAATTGGTATTTGGTTAAATTTCACAAATACGCTTTTTAAAGCTAAGTTTTCTCGAAATTTAAGAGAAAAGGTCAAATCAAGATATCGACTTTCGCCTTAGAACCGTCAACAATATCTTGCGATTTTTCATGCAAAGATTTTCATATTCGGCAGCAGGTTAATTGATTTACATAATCACGTTTACATAAAAATTGTCATAATAAACAAAAAACTATAACATTACCCAAAAACCCTTGAAAAAAGGATAGTTTTCGGGTATATTATCAAGGTAGTTAAAAATGAAAAAAGGTAAAAATAATTCCGAGGTTATTGAGACCATAACTCCGCTGCTCGCAAGAAACCCTTCTTTCCGCATGCCCGGGCGGTCACAAACTGTGGCTAGCAGATTCGCCGGTAATGGATATTTATTCGGACGTTTTCTCGCATATTTCTTTGGGTACGGATTCCTGCACGTCACATTTCCGGCTGTGGATAACTTTTTGAATCCTGCTGCAAGTTTTCCACAAGTCTTGTTCGCGGAGTGGATAACTCTGTTTCCATTTCTTTTAACGGGACTATTTAGCGCATTGGAATTCCTCTACCCATTGTTTTGCGCTGGCCTCGGTTATCTCACCGGATTTGCTTTGCTCTTGTTTCATGATGGTATTTTCCCGATGTGGCTGGGTGAGGTCTTGTTTTTCCTTTCGCATCTAACACCTGTTTTTCTTTTTCCTGTACATAAGCAAAGGCCGTCTTCAGCAAAGCTGCTGGATGCGATGCTTCTTTTGCTGATCGGTCTTTTGGGCGCACTGATTAAGTATGTGTTCCTCTGTGGGCACTAACATTGAATGGAAGGTACGGTATGTCGGATTTAATTGCTTCTTATGAGGTTTTTCTATTGAATATTAAGCATGCGTCCGAGAATACGGTCGCCTCCTACTTGCGAGATATTCGTCAGTTTTCCGAGTATGCGGATTATGTATTGCACAAGTCAATACAGCTTGTCAGTCAAGATGATATTGGAAGTTACATGAGCTTTATGGCCGATAAGGGAAAATCGCCTGCAACCATATCCAGATCTGTAGCTTCTCTGCGCAGTTTTTATAACTATCTCGTTTCTTCCGGCGTTGTAGCTCAGTGCCCAATGCAAAACATCCATGTTGAAAAAAAAGAAAAAAAGCTGCCGCAAATTTTGACAGGAGAAGAAGTGGATCTCTTGCTCCAGCAGCCGAAGTGTATAGATCCCAAAGGTTACAGAGACCGCGCTATGCTGGAGCTCCTCTACGCCACGGGAATTCGCGTCAGCGAGTTAATTTCCCTGAATCTTGATGATGTAAGTCTTTCAGGCGAGTTTTTGCGCTGCAGAAGCGGCAGTAAAGTCCGTATCATTCCGCTCTATCCAGCGGCCGTAAAGGCGCTTGCGGAATACATAAATAATATTCGTCCTAATT
>Ga0129308_1001634_pt1 | contig 22364 bp, 18 predicted proteins | sample L827metagenome_FD_94440 | JGI IMG/M metagenome (GOLD analysis project Ga0129308, IMG submission 94440) | Ring-tailed lemur group fecal microbial communities from Wisconsin, USA - L827 metagenome | ecosystem: Host-associated > Mammals > Digestive system > Large intestine > Fecal | place: USA... | reverse complement strand
TTCAACCTGCTGGACACTCTCACGCTGGAGGAAAACATCGGTCTCGCCCTCACCATCAACCACGTGGACCCGCAGACCGTGAAAACGAAAGTGCGGGAAGCGGCGGAGCAGCTGGGCATTCAGGAGACGCTGGACAAATTCCCCTATCAGGTGTCCGGCGGACAGAAACAGCGGGCGGCGTGCGCCCGGGCCATGGTGGCGGGGCAGTCCCTGATCCTTGCCGACGAACCCACCGGCGCCCTGGACTCCGGCGCTTCGAAAAACCTGCTGGAGATCATGACGCGGATGAACCGGGATATGGGGGCTACCATCCTCATGGTCACCCACGACGCATACAGCGCCAGCTACGCGTCACGGGTACTCTTTCTGAAGGACGGCAGGCTGTTTAACGAGCTGATCCGGGCGGACCGGACACGTCCGGTCTTCTACCACGAGATTCTCGACGTGCTGGCCCTTCTGGGGGGTGATCTCAGTGACGTTATCTAAGCTGTCCCTGCGAAACGCCCGGCGTCAGGCCAGAGACTATCTGGTCTATTTCGTCACGATCATCATGGCGGCGGCTCTGGTCTACGCCTTCAACGGTCTGGTCTTCTCCCGGGAGCTCCGCAGGCTGGGAACCATGATGGACAGCCTGCCTCTGGTGATCGTTCTCACAAGCATAGTCGTAGTCTGTATCGTGGGATGGCTGGTCCAGTACACCACCGCCTTCATGCTGGCAAGACGCAGCCGGGAGCTGGGCACCTATATCCTGATCGGCCTTGAACACCGTCAGGTCGCCGGACTCTTTTTTCTGGAGAACCTGGCTGTGGGGACGGCGGCCCTGGCCCTGGGAACGGTCCTGGGCAATCTACTCTTTCAAGCCCTGCGGGCCGTCACGCTATCCCTGTTTCACGTCCCCTACGTCTTCGGATTTTCTTTTTCTCTCAAGGCGGTGGGGCTGACGCTGTTTTATTTTGCGCTGATCTATCTGTTTGCCCTGTTCCGATGTCACAGGCGCATTCAGTCCATGAAGATCTGCGGCCTGATCGCTTATGACCGCCGGAACGAAAGAGAAGTCATCCGGAAAAAGCGGGGCCGGCAGAAGATCTTTATCGCTTCCATCTTCTCCGGCCTGATCGGGACCCTTCTGCTTCTTCTCCGCCATCTGCCTGCAGGGATTTTAGGCGCAGCCTTGATCATCTTTTTCCTGTACGGCTTTTTTATCAGTTTTTCCTCCGGCGTTCCCTCCTACTTTGAAAAACGTCCGGAAAAGAAATACAAGAACGGCGTGCTGCTCATCTTCCGGACCCTGTCGGCCAAACTGGCCACCATGGGCGTGGTCATGGCCACCATCTCCCTGCTGTTTACCGCCACCCTGATCTCAGAGGGCTCTGGTATGCTGTTTAACGCCTTGTTTCAGAGCCGCAGCGAGCAGACCACCTGCTACGATCTGTTCATCGCCTCCAGCAGCCTGGAGGAAGATCACTTTGAGGATTATTTAGCCTATATTGACCGGAATATCTCTGTGCGGGAATCCATGCGGTATGATATCTATCAGGGCGAGGATCAGCAGGTCACCGATCATATCGGTGCAGCCGCCGACTACTGGAGCTGTTTTGATTATGACACATTGATGAAAGCCAGCGACTACGCCGCCCTGCGCTCTATGCTTGGCTATCCGGAGATCTCCCTCGGCCCCGGCCAGTACCGCGTCCACTGCATGCCCTATCTGGCCAAGATCCTGAAGGAGTATTCCCTGCCGCTGTCAGTGAACGGACATACTCTGGCTCCGGCAGGCGTCAGCACAGAAAGTTTCACTCAGTCTCTGTGGGACGGCAACGGCCGGGGATTCATTCTCGTCGTGCCAGATGAAGTCCTGGTCTCCCGCCCGGTCAGCCACAGCATCTACGCCGCCATGACCGACGAGCCGGTGAGCGCCGGCCAATTTCAGGCCCTCTGCCAAATACGGGATGAAAAGGATACGGCGGGCGGAAGTTATGACACGCTTTTTTCCAAGGCTGCAGCAGAGGCTGAAAGCGCCTCCATGTATGCGGTCATCGTCTTTCCCCTGTATTATCTGGCCCTGGTGCTCACCATGGTGGCTGCGACCATCCTGACCATTCAGCAGCTCAGCGAATCAGACCGTTACCGGCGTCAGTTTGAACTGCTCCGGAAACTTGGAATGGACCGCCGCGAAATGAAACAGGTCCTGTTCCGGCAGTTTGCCATATTCTATATAATGCCCGCTCTGCCTCCGCTGTTCATCGGCATCCCCTTCATTCTGTCCCTGGGAGGCGCCTTCGATCCCGGTACGCTTTCGGGACCGGCGCATCTTCTGATGATCACCGGGTCGGCGCTGGGATCGTTTTTCTCCATCTATCTGGTGTATATCCTGACGGCGTACACCAGCCTGAAACGGAATGTGCTGCCGGAACCTTACGGCTAGAGAACAGCAATAGAAAACCGGGCGGAAGATCCCTGTCCTGCCGCCCGGCTCCGATTCTCTTTTTCTTATCTTCGCCGGTCTCCGCCGGCCTTCGCTGGTCTTCTCCAGTTCTGATCTTTTATCAGAACTTCACCGCTTTGCCCTCATAGATGCAATGCAGCAGCTTTTTGATGTCCTCTTTGTCCGCCAGTCTGGGATTGGACGATGTGCAGGGATCGGCCGCGGCCTCCGCGGCGATCTCGTCTACCCTCAGGCGGAACTCGTCCTCCGGCACGCCGTATTCTTTCAGCGACTGAGGGATCTTCATGGCGTCTGACATGGCCTGAATGAATTCAACCAGTTTATCCACCAGTTTTTCCTCATCCTTTTCTTCCACGCCCACCGCTCTTGCGATCTGCGCGTATTTTTCGCGGGCCCGGGCGTCCTCCGCGTTGAAAGCGATCACGTAGGGCAGATAGATGGCGTTGGCCAGTCCGTGGGGCAGCCCGAAAATATGTCCGGTCTTGTGGGCGATGCTGTGGGTAATGCCCAGCAGCGCGTTGGTGAACGCCATGCCCGCCAGACATTGGGCGTCGTGCATTTTCGTACGCGCTTCCTTATCTCCTTCGTAGGATTTCACCACGTTGTGGAATACCATCCTGATGGCCTGCAGAGCCAGCGGATCGGTAAAGTCGGAAGCGTTTCTTGCCACATATGCCTCGACGGCGTGCGTCAGCGCATCCATGCCCGTATGGGCCGCCAGTTCCGCAGGCATGCGGTCGGCCAGTTCCGCGTCCAGGACCGCCACGTCCGGCACGATGTTGTAATCGGCCAGAGGATACTTGATCCCCGTGGTCTCATCGGTGATGACGGAGAAGGCGGTGACTTCCGCCGCCGTGCCCGAAGTAGACGGAACGGCCGCGAAACGCGCCTTCTGTCTCAGCTCCGGAAGGCTGAACGGTTCTTTGATCTTTTCAAAATCGGTCTGCGGATACTCGTAAAAGATCCACATGGCTTTCGCCGCGTCGATGGTAGAACCTCCGCCCAGAGCCACGATCCAGTCCGGCCGCTCTTTTTCCATAAACTCCGCTCCCCGCTTGACTGTGGTCAGGCTGGGATCGGGTTCCACTCCCTCATATACGGCGGTCTCCATTCCCGCCTCTTCCAGATGCCTGCGCGCCTGTCCCAGAAAACCGAAACGCTCCATAGACTGACCGCCGGTGACGATGACCGCCTTCTTTCCTCTCAGCTCTTTCAGCGCGGCCAGGGAGCCGCGGCCGAAATAAATATCTCTCGGAATTGTAAACCTCATAAAAAAACCTCCTGTATGCGTTGAAATAACGTGTGTCAGGAGGTAGTTTTTGTAGATTTCAGATTCCTATTCTTCTTCCTGCAAAGCGCGAATCATTTTGTCCGCGCCGTGGACCATCAGATCCGCCAGCTCCACCTGCAGGATCCATTTAAACGGGATCTCCATGCTTCCCAGGTAAGCCCCCAGTATATTGCCGCAGATCGCAGCCACCGTATCGCTGTTGCCGTCGTGATTGACCGCCAGATACATGGCCGATTCAAAATCATTGGGATAACGCATAGCGCAGTAGACGGCCAGAGCCAGGGCTTCTTCTCCCGTCCATCCGTCGCCGATGGCCGCGATGTCCAGCAGATCCGCCGCGGCCTGATCGCTCTTTCCCAGCGTCTGATCCTGGCTTTTCGCCAGGCTGACGGCCCGCGTCACCGCTTCCAGCGTCTCCTGAAAACCCTCATACCGCTGCAGTTCTTCCAGCGCTCCTGCCAGCGCGCTCTCCAGATTGGCCCCCGAAATGATCTCTGCGATAACGTAGGCCAAAACGCCTGCCGGAAGATAAGCGCTGGGATGTCCGTGGGTGATCGCCCCGCTCTCGCAGCCGATCTTGAAGGCCATCTTTGAATCATCGTAAAAATACAGGCCCACCGGCGCGGCGCGCATGACCGCTCCCGATCCTTTGCTGCCGTTGATGCGGTTGGTCATAGTCCCGTACTTTCCGTTGATGCATCCCGCCAGGGTGGGTATGCTGGTGCGCCCGGGTCCCCTTTGAGTGTACAGTTCTTCCCACTCCAGCACTTCGCCCTTCAGCAGAAATTCATAGTTCTTGTCCGCGAAATATCCCGTCTGCGTATACAGCCATTTCTGATAAGCGTAAAAGATGCATGGCGTATAGCCGTATATGCCCCGCTCCTTTGCCCTGGAATCGGCCCAGAGCAGACCGTCCACCGTAAAAGTGGTCATCTGCGTGTCGTCGGAGATCAACGCCTTGCCGCTGGTGCTGTCCAGCACCAGCCGGCGGATCCCTTTTTCCCCGTAGCTGTTCTGTATCTCTTCATTTGAAAGCATTTCCACCGGATACCCCAGCGCGTCGCCCACAGCGCCGCCCAGCAGGCAGCCTCTGTAATAATCCTTGCTGTTTTTCACGTCAGTCTCCTTCTTCGATCGAGATGTCCCGCTGGAACTCCCGCAGCGCCGCCCTGCGTTTTTTATAATCAGGCAATACTTTTTCCACCACTGCCCAAAACTCCGGCGAATGATTCATCTCCCGCCGGTGGGCCAGCTCGTGGACCACGATATAGTCGATCAGCTCCGGCTCCGCAAAGATCAGGCGATATGTAAAGTTCAGATTGCCCGCCGACGTGCAGGAGCCCCACCGCGTTCTGGCGGAGTTCACTTTGACGCTGCAAAAATCCACGCCCATCCGCGGAGCAAAATACTCGCACCGCCGGGTCAGATATTCTTTCGCCTGTTTTTTCGCTGTCCGGACCTGAGCCGGAGAGAGCTCGATCACCTGCCGCCGCTCTCTCCGATCCGCCATCTTTTGCTGCGTGCTTCTGATCCAGCCTTCTTTTTCTCTGACGAAGGCCTCTATGAAGTCCATCTTCGCCCGGAAGGGAGCCCGCACTTCCACGCTCCCGTCAGGCCGCACATAGATCGCCACCGTCTTTCTCCGGCATCGGACCAGTCTGTAACTATTCATAGAGCGGCATCACCATCTCCACGTCCTCTCCCTCTCCGCTGTCTACCTCCTGTATGCCGTAGGGCACCGTAGTATCCAGATGTCCCATGAGCGTGTCCGCCGGCGCGCCGCCCACTGTGAACCGCACCCGTTCCACCTGATCGAAGGATTCGGTCAGCGTCCGCACGATCTGTTCCACCAGAAGAGATTCTTCCGTGGATCCGCCGGAGAGACCCTGAGACATGAAGTCCACCGTCACTGTTTTTCCATCCTCATCAAGGGACGCTGTGTCCACCTTAATATTGTCTCTCAGCATCGTGGTATAGTTGTCGCCGTCGGGTACCTGTGAAAGAGCCTTCAGGGTTTCCAGATAGACGGCTCCGGGAGTGGCCGTGATCGTGGCGTCCATCTCGGGCATCAGATGCCCCAGCGATTCGTCGCCCTCATTCACATACTCCTGATTCACATAGTAGAGCTCCACCTGGTAATTCTGCTCTCCGTCCCCCAGCGTCCCCGGGTTTGCCTCGCTGTCGCTGCATCCGGCGAACATGGCCCCTGCCAATACCGCGGCGAAACACAGAGCCGCGGCCAGCCACCTGCGCCCCGCCCTGCTTCTTCCGATCTCACTCTTCCTTTTTCTATTCATGTTTCTCTCCCCTTTCCGCCCTTTCGGGCATCCCTTATCCCCTGTTTATGCTCTCATGTCCGGCCCCTTTCCGGGTCAAATTCCGCAGCGGCCGTTCCCCTGCCGGAAGCATCAGAGCTCAAGCGGCGGCCGGGCTGTGTCCAGCACATCCCGCACATCGAAGTACCAGGTCTTAACCTCCTCCGCTCTCCTATCCATAGTATAACCGTCCAGGTTCACTCTTGGCATGACAATATGATCGCCATTATTTCTGATCGTTCTACTGTTTCCTACAGAGCAGAAGATCCGATAGCCCCCCTGACCGATGATATAACGATACCGGGGATCGCTGTTCTTCCACGTAAAACCGAAGGGGGAAATGTAAATGTCCGTCTCCCCGACCCAGGGCTCGATCTTTTCCTTCCAGCGGTCCGTATCGTATTTCACCTGCCCCAGCGTGGCCCTGCCCGCCTGAAACCAGGAACTGTTATGCGTATAGCTGTGACACGCGAAATTCCAGCCTTCCGACCGCAGCGCGGCGGCGATGGTCTTCACGGTCTGCTGCCATTCCGCCTCCTGGGGCAGACCATCGGTGATCCGGTAACCCAGGGCTCCTTCATAGCCGGTGAGAGCCAGCGTGCCCTTGGCTCCACGGAAGGAAAAATCGGGATACTGTTCCACAAAATCGTCTAAGATCGGAACCACGTCGCCGTCCCGCGTGACGGTCTTCACGCCCTCCGGCGTTTCCACCTCCGTCCAGACCCGGCCGTCTTCTCCCATCACCAGCCGGTCCGCAAAACCGTCCGGCTTCATATAATCATAGTAGTTCACATCATCCACAGAGAGGACCAGCGGGATCTTTCCCTCCGGCAGATAGATATCCCTGAGCACCACGCTGCCGGGATGTTCGGGATCCTCCTGTATGTATTCTTTCAGATCGTAGAGCACATAACCCTTTTCCCGCAGCAGCGGAAGCATGGCCTTAAACTCTTTGACCGTGGTCATCCACATATTGTAGCCCTTTGCCGGATGGCCCTTATCGTCAAAGGCCAGCTGGGGATAGACGATGAGACTGTGAAAAAACACATGGTGCACCGGCCCGTCGTAGCGGACCAGCGATCCTTTGGCCGCCTCGATCTCCCCGATCTTCGCCGCGATGAGACCGGCCGCGTCATCGCCGGCGCTCTCCGCCGCCGCGCTCAGCTCCGGATCTTCCCGCAGTACGGCAAGCGCCTCGTCGTAGTAGTAACCCTGATAAAGCCGCTCCGCTTTGGAAAGCGCGTCCGTTATCAATTCCATGCGCGCCGCTCTGGCAGCCTCAGCCTCCGCAGCGGCCGCTTCCGCCCGCGCCCGCTCTTCCCCGGCGCCCTGAAACAGAAAAACTCCCAGGATGACCGCCGCGGTCAGTCCCGCAGCGATCAGAACATTCGTCTTCATCTCCGCCCTCTTTTCCCGAACCCTTTATCTCGTGTTTGCCCGCTTTGCTCTGTATTAGTGAGACGTATGGTTTTTCATAAAGTTCCCGGAATACGAAACGGCTGCGTCCGCCGCGCACAGAATCTGTATAATAACCGCCCTGCGGTTATTATACCATGACTGGCCGCAGGCCATCATGGTATAATCCGCGCATGGCGTCCGCCGCGCACAGAATCGATATAATAACCGCCCTGCGGTTATTATATCACAGATCCCCACGTCCTTATATTACGATTTCATGAGATCCCCCGCCGCCGGACGAAGGGCCCGGTCCAGAAACTCCGTCAGCACCAGCGCGGCCTCCTCCACGTCCGACGCCCTTACTTTTTCGTGGGATGTATGGGCGTCGGACAGCGCCCCCGGCCCGTAGATCACTGTGGGGATATTCCCGCAGGTGATCAGCCAGTCTGCGTCTGCATGAGCTACAAAGCCCCTGTCTGCCGGCGTTCTGCCGGTCACCGTCTCCACGCTCTCCCGCATCAGTCGCGCCGCGGGCTCTTCCCGGGAAATAACGGCGGCGTTTCCCTCGCCAGCGACGTTGATCTCATAGTTCAGCTCCGGTATTTTTGCCTTCACTCCGTCGCAGATCCGCCGGAGCTCCGCCAGAGATCCTTCCGCCGTCTGGCCGGGGACCAGCCGCCGTTCCACCTGCGCTCTGGCCGTCTCAGGCACGATATTGATCTGTACGCCCCCTGAGATGGTCCCCACGTTCAGCGTCCCCTTGCGGCCCAAAAGATCGGACCAGCGCCTCTCCGTCTGCTCCTCAAGCGCGATGAGCAGATGAGCCATGTGTATGACAGCGTTGATCCCCTTCTCCGGCGCGCTGCCATGGGACGGCTTTCCATGGGTTATGATCTCATATTCCATTTTTCCGAACTCGCCGATACAGGGAATATTGTCGGTGGGTTCCCCGCAGATGGCCATATCGGCTTTCACCAGCCCGTCCTTCACCGCTTTCCACGTGCCTTTCGCGCTGGGCGGCGATATCTCCTCCGCCACGGCGCCCATAAAGATCAGCCTGCCCTGCCGCCGGCCGCCCTCCGGCGGCCGCTGTGTGACCACAGTCTCCACAGCAGTCAGCATGGCGGCCATAGCCCCCTTGGGGTCGCAGGCTCCCCTGCCCCAGATGACGCCATCTTCCTCTTCCGCGGCGAAAGGACCGCGCTCCCAGCCGTCGCCCACCGGCACATTATCCAGATGGGTATTCAGTAAAATGACCGGCCCTTCCGCGTCTCCGAAGGAATACTCCCCGTACAGATTGCCGTGACGGTCCCGGTACACCTTCATTCCCATGTTCTCCAGCTTACCGGCCACGAACTCCGCCAGTTCGTTCTCCTCCCCGCTCATACTTCGGATCCGGATCAGCTCCTTCAGCAGAGCGGCCGCGCTTTTTCCACAGCCGCCGGCCTGTCCGCTGTTTTCATATTTCATATCCCAGCCTCCATCTCTTCCTCTATGCCATTCCGCCTTTTCCGGCGGGTCCATATGGCCTGATCTGACTGAACTCTATTTTATATAAATGCGGCAAAAATTGCAACCGAAGGCGAGAAACGGCCATCTTTCAACAGCCCGTGCCCGCCGGCAGTTTTTTCTGCCCGATCCTTGAATAAATCCTATAAATACCGCTAAAAAAACGGGGCGATCTGTGATAGAATGAATACAGAAAGAGACAACATCCGTCATGCGGATCAATTGATTTTTCTCTAAATTTTTTAGAACTTTTTCCGGCTGATCTCCGTCTATTCCATGGACGAAAAAAACAGACGGATTTACGATGATAAAGGGGATTGGATATGATAAAGGGAAAACGCGCGGCTCTGGCCGCTTTACTTGCTGTGTCCTTGATGACGGGCGCTCTGCTCACCGGCTGCGGAGGCGGCTCCATACAGGCCAGCAGCACGGCGGGAGGCCCGCCTTCAGATCAGGAGAACGCCGGTCAGCAGAGCGACGATCCCGGCAGAGCTCCCGCCGGAGCCGCCGCCCCAAAGACAGATGAAAACGCGGATCAGACAGATCCTTCCGACGCCGGCGGGAGCGGCGCAGCCGAACGGACCGACGGCGGGCGCGGCGACGGCGCTCAGGCCACCGGCGCGCCCAAAGCTCCCGGGACAGACGCCGGGGGAACGGAAGACGCGCAGCCTCAGAAGAGTTCCGCCGACGACAGTTACTTCGACGACGCTCTCTTTATCGGAGACTCGCTGACGGAAGGTTTTCAGCTGCACGGCGGCATAACGAACGCCACTTACTACGGCTTTAAAAATCTCAATGTAAAAGAAGTCTTCAGCAAACCTCTGGTCAGATCCGGAGGAGGAAAAATTACCATCGCCGACGCCATCAGAAAAAACAGTTTCGGCAAATACTATATCATGCTTGGCGCAAATGAGCTGGGCTGGGTCTACCCGGAGGTGTTCACAGAAAAATACGGCGAGCTGATCGACCTGATCCGCCAGGTAAACCCGGAGGCGAAGATCTATCTCCAGTCCGTATTGCCCGTCTCCGAGGAAACGTCCAGGACCAGCAAAATCTACAGCAATGACCGCATCGATTATTACGATGAACTGATCTCCGCTCTCGCCGCCGAAAAAGGCGTGACTTATCTGAACGTGCGCGAAGCGGTTGAAAACGAAAACGGCGTGCTGCCCGATGAAGCCGCCACGGACGGCGTTCATCTGAACAAGGATTACTGCCTGAAATGGGCGGACTATCTGCGCCAGAACCAGTGATCCAGCTGATATCCGGCATGCCTGGACACGCTCCGTTTTAACGCCCGTATTTGACTATAGAAAGCGGCGCCGGACCCCGGCGGCGAACGAGAGGAGATGACCGCAATGAACAAACGGCACGGACAATACGATAAAGACTTGGACAGATCCGCAGCTGCTGCCAACAGGTTTTCCCGCAGGCTTACCGCCCCGGCGGTTTTCCTGCTTTCCGCACTGCTCCTTCTGTCGCTGGCGCTCACCGGCTGCGGAGGCGGCGACAGCGATCAGCCGGTGACCATCGATATGGATAAACTGGCGCTGGAACTGCAGGAAGGCATCGCCTTCAAAGACACCATGAGCGAGGTGGATTCCGCCGTATTTTATATGCTTTACGGTCTTACCGAGGAGGACGTGGACCGGGAGGTCATGATCAGCAGCACCGGCGCTACCGCAGAGGAGATCACCATCATCCACGCGGCTTCCGCCGACAAACTTGAAGGGATCCGCAGCGCGGTGGACGCTCACATTCAGGCTCAGAGGGACGGATTTGAAAACTACGTTCCGGAGGAGCTCGACAAGCTGGCGGAGCCTGTTATCAAGGAGATCGGCGATTACATCATCGTCTGTGTATCCGACGACAATTCCGGCGCGGAAAATATCATCGCACAGTACGGAAAGTAGCCCTGCCGCCAAGATCGATTGCCCGGAGCGAAAGCTCCGGGTAAAAAAATGACCGAATGGAGCAAATGATTTTATGATATTCAGCAGTCTTGTATTTCTGTTTTATTTCCTGCCTGTCGTTCTGGCCCTGTATACACTGGCTCCCCGCAGAGGAAAAAACGCGGTTCTCTTTGCGGCGAGCCTTCTTTTTTATGCCTGGGGAGAGCCGGTGTATGTGTTTCTCATGCTCTTTTCCATCCTGGCCAACTACCTGCTTGGTCTGAGCATTCATCGGGCGCTGGCCGGTGGTACAAAGACCGGTCTGAACGCCGCAGAGGGCGCTGAGACCACGGGCCATCAAGGGACAAGTCCCGCCGCCCGCAGACGGCTCATTCTGGCCTGCGCGCTGAACCTGGCTCTGCTGGGCTTTTTCAAATACGCCGGCTTTTTTATCGCAAACCTGAATCTTGCGCTGGGTCTTCACATCGCCGACCCCGATCTTCCGCTGCCTCTGGGCATCTCTTTTTATACGTTCCAGGCCATGTCCTACATCATCGACCTGTACCGGGGAAAGGTGGCGGTCCAGAAAAGTTTCGTGGCCTTCGGAACGTATGTGGCGCTCTTTCCGCAGCTCATCGCCGGGCCTATCGTACGCTTTCAGACCATCGCGGAGGAACTGACCCTCCGAAGCCATTCTCTGGCCGGCTTTTCCCAGGGAGCCCTGCGTTTTACCGCCGGTCTGGGAAAAAAGGTGCTGCTGGCCAACAGCGCCGGAGCCGTGTTCGAACAGGCCATGCAGTCCGGCGGCGCCGGTTCCGGCATATCCGTGCTCTCCGCCTGGATCGGCGTGCTGGCTTTTACCATGCAGATCTACTTTGATTTCTCCGGTTACTCCGACATGGCCATCGGCCTGGGCCGCATGTTTGGATTCCATTTTCCGGAAAACTTCAACTACCCCTACATCTCGCAAAGCATCACGGAATTCTGGCGGCGGTGGCACATTACGCTCAGCTCCTGGTTCAGGGAATACGTTTATATTCCTCTGGGCGGAAACCGCCGGGGAACACTTCTGCAGCTGCGCAACATCGCGGCAGTCTGGGCCCTGACCGGCATCTGGCACGGGGCCAGCTGGAACTTTCTGGTCTGGGGCGTCTATTTCGGCGTCCTTCTCATCGCGGAAAAGCTCTTTCTCCTGCAGGCGCTTCAGCGGGCTCCCGCCCTGCTGCGGCACGTCTACACCATGTTCTTCGTCATCGTCAGCTGGGCTGTTTTTTCCGCAGACGACCTCTCCGGGGCCGCCGCTTTTCTGGCTTCCCTCTCCGGACTTTCCGGCGGGCCGCTGAGCGATGGAACGGGCCTGTATCTGCTGCAGAACCACGCTCTGTTCTTCCTTCTGCTTATGATCGGCTCCACTCCCCTGCCCAGACGGCTCTGGATCCGTGTCAGCGGCGGCCTTCCCCAAACGGCCGCGGGGCTGGTCCGAAGCGCGGGCATGGCCGCCGTCCTGCTCCTGTCCGTGGCTTACCTGGTATCTTCATCGTATAATCCGTTTCTGTACTTTCGGTTTTAGGAGGGCCGTCCTATGAAAAAAAAGTGTGATCCCTGCGCCGTTCTTCCGGCGCTGGTCTTCATCGCGCTCATCGCCGGGATCTCCCTGTGGAATATCCTCCTGCCCCGGAAGGATTTTTCCGAGATGGAAAACCGCAGCCTTGCAGCGTTCCCGCAGCTGTCTTTCGAACAGATCCGTTCTGGAAAATGGATGAGCGAATTCGACGACTACGCTTCCGACCAGTTTCTGTTCCGCGACGGCTTTATGAAAATAAAAACAGCCGCCGATCTGTCCCTTTTGCGGCAGGACAACGGCCGCGTGTATTTTGGGAAAGACGGCTATCTGTTTCCCATCAGCCAGATCGACGAAACTCAGGAGACTGCAGCCTTAAAGCTGGTCTCGGACTTTGCGGCCAAAGCCCTGGAAAGAGATCCCCGGCTCCGCCTGTCCGTCCTGCTGGCCCCCACGGCTCAGTCCGTGCTGTCGGATAAACTTCCTCCCCACGCTCCGGTCTCCGATGAACCGGCGGCCCTCAGGCGGGCGGCGGACTTCCTTCACGCTGCGGTCCCCGGTCTGATCTTTACCGACCCTCTTGCTCAACTGCGCTCCGCAGCCTCCGCCCCAGGCGGGGAAGATCCCGCGGGAGAGTACGAAGATGAACCGGCGGACGGCGAAGGGCAGCTGTATTACCGGACCGACCATCACTGGACCACCGACGGCGCTTATCTGGCTTACCGCCAATGGGCCCAGGACAACGGCTTCACCCCCGCCAGCCGGGACTCTTTTCAGCGCGAAACAGTCTCCCACAGCTTCCTTGGCACCAATCAGGCCAAAGCGCCGGGCTACACAGTCCTTCCTGATCCCATCGCCGTCTATACACCGAAAGAGCCCGCCGGCCCCTGCCGGATCACCGTCTGGAAGGATGCGGCGGATCCAGCTGAAATAGAGATCCGGGACAGCTTTTATGATCCTGCTTTTCTTAAAACGAAAGATCAGTACGCCTACTTTCTGGGCGGCAACGACCCGCAGATGCACGTCGAGACCTCAGTCAAAAACGGCCGGAAGCTGCTGCTCATCAAGGATTCCTATGCCAACTGCATGGTCCCCTTCCTGGCTCTCCACTTTGAGGAGATCTATATCACTGATCTGCGCTATTCCCACGGAAAGCTGCTGCCCGCGCCGGGAGACGGGACCGGAGACGCAGCCGGCGGCGTTTCGCCTGCCGGCTTTACGGACGTGATGTTTCTCTACAATATCGAATCCTTCTCCAGCGATAAAAATCTGGCGTACCTGACTCAGCTGAAGCTGAACTAGATCTGGTCCATTCTGCTCTGGTCCATTCTGCGAAGCGCGGCCGCCGTGATCACTCCGGCCGCAGCTTCGGCGCAGACAAAGGAGAGCCAGACGCCGTTCATTCCCAGAAGGCCCGGCAGGATCAGCACGAACAGCAGGATCGCTGCCAGTCCTCTAGTGACCGATACGGCAAAGCCGGCCCCCGGCCGTTCGGCCGCGCTGAGAAAGGCCGAGGCCACAATGTTGACGCCCGCAAATAAAAAACCTGCAAAATAAATGCGGAACCCTTCCAGCGCGATGGCTGCCAGCGCGCCGTCCCCCTCTCTGTTGAACAGGCTCACCACCTGATCCGCTCTTACATTGACCGCCGCATAGATCAGGACCGCCAGCGCCGCGGCCAGCGTCACCGAATATCTCCGCAGCCGCTTCAGCGTCTCCCCGTCCTTTCTTCCCACCGCCTGGCTCACAAGAGGCTGGACTCCCTGCGCCATTCCGGTAAACACCGCAACCGCAACCAGCGCCACATTGGCCACGATCCCGTAGGCGGCCACGCCCACATTTCCCTCCAGACTCAATATCACCAGATTGAACGCCACCAGCACGATCCCTGAGGAGACCTCCGTCACGAAGGTGGACGATCCCAGTGCCAGCACCGACTTTACCTGTCTCAGTTCCGGAATACACTTCACCGGATGAAATCCGTTCCGCTTTTTCAGGATATGCACCGAGAGCACGCCCATGCTGATCATGGGGGCCAGCCCTGTGGCGAAGGCCGCCCCGAAGATCCCCATGGAGAGCGGAAACATCAGCACATAATCCAGGACCACGTTGCTGAGGCTTCCCGCCAGCATCGCAGCCATGGCCAGCCGCGGTTCTCTGTCGTTGCGCACAAAGGCGATCAAAATATTGTTGGCGATGAAAAACGGGGCGAAACACATCACCACCTTCAGATAGGTGTTGGTAAGCCCCAGCGTATCCTGATCCGCGCCCAGAACTTCAGCCAGGGGACTGGAGAAAAACACCCCTGCCAGCATGATCAGCAGTCCCGCCGAAAGGCCCAGCATCGCTGTGGAAGTAAAGATCCGGTCCGCTTCCCCGTCCTGTTCCCTGGATCTCAGCACCGTGTATTTCGCCGCCCCGCCGATCCCCAGCATCAATCCCGCAGCGCTGATGAGACTGTACACCGGAATAGCCAGGTTCAGCGCCGTCAGACCGTCGGCCCCCAGCGCCCTGGCGATAAAAAATGTATCTGCCAGAATATAGCAGGACAAGCCCAGCATTCCGGCCACATTCAGTCCCACATACTTCATAAAATCCATCTGCAGTCTTTTCTGATCCATTTCTTCCTCCGTCTTCCCCTCTTTCACAAATCTGTCCCCTTGCTCTGCTCCCTGACGCCACAGCCCTTTCCGGCCTGCCGTCATACTGTCGAAATACAAAAAAAATACCCGGACCATTCCTTCTAAGACCTAACGGAATGTACCCAGGCACAGCTCGCTTCACCCGGTGGCGAAACGGCGTGTTGTCATTTAGCTGCAAATCAACTCAAGTGAGATGAGCATACCACAAAGGCGCGGAGGTTTCAAGAAAAATCTGCGCCACGGCCCGTCTCTTTTTTACCTGCGCCCCGGTTTCCGCTCCGTCCCGTCTGGGTTTTATGTGCCGGGAACGGTATTTGCCGGGACGGTGTTTGCCAGGTCAATGTTTGCCGGGGCGGTCCCCGCCTGCCCATAAAAAGAGCCTCCGCGGCGCGTGCTGCGCTGCGGAGGCTTTCACTTCCGGAGAAAACGATCTCCTTACCCGGACCATTTCGTTCTGCTTCTAAAAGTCATAGCGTTCGCCGTTCACCAGAACATATGCCACATCATCTGTGTTGATGATCCGCGAGAAGGTGGACGTCTGAAGGACTTTCCCTGTCTCCAGATCTCTGGAATAGGAGTTTCCGGAGGACAGCGGCATGGTTTCATGATTGCCGCCGATCACTGCGCCTCCGCCGCCGGTCGCGCCTTCTTCTACCCATCCGGTCTCAAAGATGGACTCCTGACGGCCGTCCTCCATCACCAGTATAACGTCCATGGTCGGCGTATCCGTACTGCCCGCAGGCGTCTGCATGTTCAGCACCGCGCTGATGGGACTGATCTCAAGAGACAGGATCCGGCTGGCGCTTGGGTCCTCAGCTCCGCCTTCCGCCGCGTCTCCCCCTTCTGTATCCTCTTTCCCGCCGGTCACGATGCCCAGCGCGATCTCCCTGCGCCCGTTCATGCTCTGCGGCTGGTCGATGGTCAGGGAAAGGTCTGGCTGCGCCAGCACGACGGTCTCATCGCTGGACCACTTTCTCTGTTCCAGCGACGCCAGCGTCAGATGCAGCGGCATCCCCGTGCGGTCGCGGCTGTCATCATAGGACACGCTCACATAATATTTATCCTCCGTATCGAATTCCGGCATACGGTCGCTGGCCGTGGCCACGACCCCCTGGGGCCATTCGCTGTCATCTCCGCCTGTTACCTCCGCCTCGATACGGACCTGATTGGCCTTCTCCAGCCACTTGGCCGCCTCTTTCGTCAGAGGCCGCAGGGACACGATGACCTTTGTGGAATATCCGTCGCTGATCAGCTGTTCCGCCGTCATTTCATAGTTTTCATCCTTTGCCGAAACAGCCAGCTCCTGAATGGCGTTTCCCGCGTTTTCCACGCTGCTCCCAAAGAATACGCGGAAGAAGTCCAGTCCTCCCGCTGCAAACGCCGTGGTCGTCAAAACGACGATGATAGCCACTGCGATCAAAATTTTATACGGTGCTCTCTTCATTTTATTTTTATCCCCTTTCTCCCCTTCTGCGTTCTGGGAATGGATCTTCGCCAGGGCCAGCCGCCTGATCCTCTCCACGTCGGGCTGGCGTTCCATATCAGTCTGGCGTTCCACATCCGGCCGGGTCTCTCCGGCCGCGGGCAGATCCACACTCTCTCCGGCCGCGGCAGACGGTCCCACTTCCAGATCTCTGTAGAACTCTTCCGAAAGGCCGTCGCACAGACGGCGGATATCTGTCTTAACCTTCATAATAAGTGTAGCCCCTTTCCTCAAACGCTTCCCGCAGCCTCTCCCGGCTGCGGCGCAGTTTCGTTTTTACTGTCGCCGGATTCACTCCCAGCTGTTCCCCAATGGCGTCCACCTTCTCGTTGAAAAAGTAGAAGCGCGTAAATATCTCGCGGTCCGGTTCTTTCAGATTTCTCACAGCCTCGTTGAGAATGCTCTGCTGTTCTCTTTTGACTGCCAGTTCATCCGTCGTGTCCTTTTCCAATATCATGATATCGTCGTCCAGAGAGAGCGCCTGGCTGCTCTCGCGTACGCTTCGCTGCCGCATTCTGCCAAAGGCCGTGTTGCGGGCCACCCTTGCCAGCCAGGGTTTGATCTCCCGGCCGCCGCCGAAGCCGCCGGCGCTGTTCCAGAAAGCCGTGAACACATCGGCGGCCATCTCCTCCACATCCTCTGTGGTGAAGATATTTCCCGACACCCGCGCGATCACCGCCGAGACGTAGGGTCCATACCGTTCGATGAGCACTCCCAGACTCTCTTCCTCTCCCTTTTTTATATTCTGAATCAATTCAAGGTCTGTCATAGTGAGCTCCTGTAAAATATATTTGTTCGACGTCACCTATCAATACGCAGTTTATCACAAAAGGTTTCAGCAAAAACGAAAAAAACGTCCTTTCCAAAAAGAGGAAAGGACGGAGCCGCTCGCTGTGGACGGACCTCTGCATTTTTCAGTTGTCCAGAAGATTCCGATACAGCGTCAGATCCACATCGGTAAAAACATCGAATATGACCTGTCGGATCGCATCGCTGCGGTCTAGAAACCGCGATACCGTCTCCACCGCGATCTCAGCGGCCCGATCCTGAGGGAAGTGAAATACCCCGGTGGAAATACAGCAGAACGCGACAGACCGGAGCCCGTTTTTCACAGCCAGCTCCAGGCAGGACTCATAACAGCTTGCCAGAAGCCTGCAGTCCCTCTCCTGAAGCGGTCCGGCGATGACCGGACCCACCGTATGCAAAACATAGCTGCCGGGCAGGTTAAAACCCGGCGTGATCTTGGCTCTGCCCACAGGCTCTTCATGGCCCTGCGCCCGCATTATTTCATCGCAGGCCAGACGCAGCTGAACGCCCGCCAGCGAATGAATGATATTGTCGATACAGGAGTGGCAGGGCTGAAAGCATCCCAGCAGCGCACTGTTGGCCGCGTTCACGATCCCGTCCACCTTCAGCCGGGTAATGTCGCCCCGCCACAGGACCATGCGCCGGTCTGCGCCCCCCGCCGTCAGCCGGGTCCCGTCCACGATGCCTTTCGCCTTGACTTCTTCAGACAAATACGCGTCCTGCACCCTGAGAAACTCCCGGGCCGCAGGCAGCGGCGGTCTCAGATTCATCAGAGAACGCAGGAGCCGTTTCTGCTCCGTCTCCTCCGACGGAATTTCAAGTTCTCCATACTGGGGCATCTCCGCCTGCAGCGCGCGGATCAGATAGATCCTGCGCTCTTCCTGCACTGCGGACTGCACCGTCTGTTGACCCGGCCGCTCCTTCATAACGATCTCCCCAATTCTTCCCTCACGGCCGCCAGCACCGGTCCGATGTCCCCCCGGATGCAGACGGACCGCTCCTCTATCCCGGCCGGCACGGAAACGTCCGCCGCATTGATGCAGGCGTACAGCGCTTCTGGATTTCCGTACGTCATCTGCCAGAAGGGATATTTGATAATGCCCGGCGTATTGTTCCCCACGCCCAGCTCCAGAAAAAGCACGCGCCGGCCGCCGCTGCGTTTCAGAAACTCCTCATAGCGGGCCTTTGCCCTGTACCAGCCTTCGTCCTGCACAAAGGTCCCGTCGCAGCGCAGATTCATGGCCAGAGGTCTGCCGCAGACAGGACAGCGGGGGATCAGTTCTGTCGGGATCCGCATATCCTTCTGCTCCGTCTCCATCCTCCGCACCGCATCTTCATTGTCGTAGGTCTTGCTGCAGCAGGGCTTCGAACACTGCCACAGTCCATAATCCCCCTGGGTATAAAACAGCCGGGCTCCGGCAAATCCGGCCCACTGGAAACAGTGATCCACATTGGTGGTCAGAACAAAATGATCCCTGCCTTCCACCAGCGCCAGCAGATCGGCGTAGACCTGCCCCGGCGTCTCCTGATAGCGATTGATCCGGATATAACGGCTCCAGTAAGCCCAGTATTCCTCCAGCGTGGAAAAGGGATAGAATCCGCCTGTATACATATCCGGAAAATGATATTCTGCAATAAAATCCGAAAATTTCTCTTCAAACCGCCGGCCGGAATAAGTCATGCCGTCCGCCGCAGAAAGACCCGATCCGGCCCCCACCGCCACCGCGTCGGCGGACGCGATCCATCGGGCCAGCGTTTCGATCTGAATTCCTTTCAAACTGTCACCCCGCCTTCACTTTTGACTATATCTTAACGCCTGCGGCAGTCTCTGTGAAGTACGCACAATAAAGTGGGATAGTTACCTGTCGGTAACCGACGCCATTCTCTTCCTCACTGCTCCTGTGGCTGATTCAGCGCTTCGTGCTCTTGGCGGATCTCTCTGTATAGATCGTAGAAGCTCCAGCGGCAGTTGGTGGGCGTCACCATGGCCTTCAGCGCGATCCGGGGCGCGCCCGCCTTTCTCATCTGCGCCAGCAGTTCGTTGAGCCTGCTGTTTGAAAAATTGCTCATGACCATCATTTCCTCGTCGATGAAAGGCATGTCGATCTTTTCCGGCGCCTTCTCCCCATCTGACGCAGCGTCCCGGTCCAGTGTTTCCGATCCGCCGCAGGGCGCGCCCGCGCCGTCTGCCCCTTCTCTGGACTCAAAACCCTTCATCCCCGCCAGATAGCCCACTGTCTCCAGTATCTCCTCCGGCTTTACCCTTCTGATCCGAACTTTCATGCGGAACAGCACGCCCGTAAGTTTTGCAGGCTTTGCCGTCCCGTCCGGATTGTAATATAAAACTGTCTCTCCAGCCGCCATCGTTTTCTCTCCTTTTTCCTTTCTTACTGGTTCAACTTCCATCTTTCATTCAATGGGGCCCATCCGTGCACCGGCCCATTTCAGCCGCGGCCGCATAAACCACCGCCATACAGGAGCATTGAACAAAAAAACAGATCTTATTCGTCTCTGGGGCTATTATCCCATGACTGGCCGCAGGCCATCATGGTATAATCCGTGCATGGCGTCCGCCGCGCACAGGATCAGTATAATAGCCGCTCTGCGGCTATTATACCATAAGCTTCGATACTTGGCGCCGTTGGCGCAAAGTTGCTTATGGTGCAATAGTTCCTTCCTTGCGGCAACGCCGCAGGTCAATGGTTGGAACTATTATACCATGACTGGCCGCAGGCCATCATGGGATGATCCGCGCATGGCGTCCGCCGCGCACAGAATCTGGTATAATAGCCGCTCTGCGGCTATTATACCATGACTGGCCGCAGGCCAACAAGAAATAAGCCTTTGACAATCCCGCTCCCTGATATTAAATTAGAATAGGCTCTCCGATTCTGCATCCCAACAGAGAGGACAGCGGCTTTCTTTCGTACTATACTTTGATTAAAGTTTCCGGCCGGATCACAGATCCGGGCTGAGACCTGCAGCACCGGCGGCAGTCTCCGCATGTTCGCTAATGCAGGAGACACAAGCCAAAACAGCTGCAATTCACTGAGGAGGTAATAATAGTGGAATGGATCGACAGACTGAACGACGCCATAGATTACATTGAAAACAATCTGGCAGGCGAGATCGACATGGAAAAGGCTGCGGAACTGGCCGCCTGCTCCTCTTTTCACCTGCAGAGAATTTTTCCTTACATCACAGGCGTTACTCTCGCTGAATACATCAGACGCAGACGTATGACCGCAGCGGCCTTCGAACTCATCGACAGCGGCGCCAGGATCATTGATCTGGCAGCCCGCTACGGGTATGAATCGCCGACCGCGTTCAACCGGGCGTTTCAGAGTATTCACGGCGTTCCGCCCACAGCCGCAAAAGCGGAGGGCGTCAAACTGACCGCATTCCCGCGCATCACCTTCTCGCTGTCCATAAAAGGAGGAGAATCAATGAATTACAGAATTGAAAAGAAAGGCCCTATCCGCATCGTCGGAGTGTGCACAAAGGAACCGATGACCATGGAAGACTGTTTTGAGAAAATACCTGTTTTCTGGGAAAAGATTTATCGCGAGAACTGGATCCCGCGTCTCTGCCAGCTGGCAGACGACCGCGAGCCCCAGGGCATCCTGGGCGTTTCCACCTGCGATGGCGGAGTTTTCTCCGGTTACTATGTAGCCGTGTCATCTGAACAGGCTGCGCCTGAAGGGATGGACGAATATGTGATCCCCGACTGCACCTGGGCGATCTTTGAATGTACCGGCCCCCTGCCAAATGCCATGCAGAGTCTCCAGCAACGCATTTTGTCTGAGTGGCTTCCCTCCTCCGGCTACGAATACGCTGCCGCGCCGGACATCGAAGTCTATCCCCCCGGAGATCAGAACGCGGCGGATTACCACAGCCAGGTCTGGCTGCCCATCGTGAAAAAATAGTTTTTCCTTCCATAGACGCAAACAAAAAGCATGACGCTCTCCGCCTTCCGCGGGAACGTCATGCTTTTATATTGACGCAGTGCGCTCTCTGCGCCGTCTGGTTCCGCTGCCGGCGCCCCCTTTGTCAGTTCTGCCGCAGGGGCGCCATGCTCCGTTCCAATATTCCGTTCATGTAGGCGATGAGCATGCCGTAATTAGTCACCGGAATTCCCTGATCCTCCGCGCATGCCAGCCGGTACTGCATTTCCCGGCGATTCAGCATGCAGCCGCCGCAGTGAACGATCATACCGTATTCCTCCAGCTCCTCAGGAAATTCCGTCCCGGATGTGAAGTCGAATTCCAGGTTCTTTCCCGTGTAATCTCTGATCCAGCGCGGCAGCTTTACGGTCCCGATGTCCTCGCACTGGCGGTGATGGGTACAGCCTTCCGCGATGAGAATGCGGTCGCCGTCTTTCAGCCTTTCCAGAGCGGACGCGCCGGAGGCCGTGATATCCAGATCTCCTTTATGCCTGGCGAAAAGAATCGAAAACGATGTGAGCGGAATTTCCTCCGCAACCACCCGCGATACCTGAGCGAAGGCCTGACTGTCCGTGATGACCAGACGCGGCTTTTTCCCAAGCTCTTCCAGCGTCTGAGCGAGCGCGTTTTCCTTGACCACCACGGACACCGCGTCCCCATCCAGAATATCCCGGATGGTCTGCTGCTGCGGCAGGATCAGCCTTCCTTTCGGAGCCGATTTGTCCACCGGGATCACCAGCACCACCAGATCTCCCGGAGTCAGCAGATCCCGAACGATAGGCCGTTCAGGCTCCTCTTTCGCCGCCTGGCAGGCGATCAGCTCTTTGAGTCCGTCGATATTCGCTCCGGTTTTCGCGCTGACGAAGATAGAATGACCGACGCAGAGGCCTTCGTCAGGGGCGGCTGGGGCGTTCGGAGCGGCCGAAATTGTCGGGGCGTTCGGAGTAACCGGGGAGGATGGGGTGACCGAAGCAGCCGGACCGGCCGAAGTTGTCGGGGCCGCAGAGACGGCCGTTCCGGACAGTCTTTCACTCAGACAGGCTGCGCCGGCCGGCTCCCCGGCCCCGCCCGCCCCC
>Ga0129308_1001633_pt1 | contig 22384 bp, 16 predicted proteins | sample L827metagenome_FD_94440 | JGI IMG/M metagenome (GOLD analysis project Ga0129308, IMG submission 94440) | Ring-tailed lemur group fecal microbial communities from Wisconsin, USA - L827 metagenome | ecosystem: Host-associated > Mammals > Digestive system > Large intestine > Fecal | place: USA... | reverse complement strand
GGACGGCGGCCGACAGGAAGAGGCCGGAAGAACGGCGGGAGACCGTCTGTTTCTGCACGGCGCTCTGCTGCAATTTGTAAATCCCAATTCCATTCTCTATGGAATATCTGTATTTGCGACTTTTATCATTCCCAATTATAGATCGCCGGCCGCGATCCTGCTATTCTGCGCCTTTCTTTCTCTGGCTGCGCTGGCGGGCACAGGCTGCTGGACGCTGTTCGGTTCTTTTTTTCACCGGTTTGTGGGGCGGCATGTGAAAGCGGTCAATCTGATCATGGCGCTTCTGCTGGTCTGCTGCGCCGTGTCGCTGATCATTTGACGGCGGCGGCCGCGCCTTGTTTTTCTTTTTCCCCATGAATGTGAAGGACGGGCAAAATTGATTTTTGGCATTGATTTTGCAGTATAAAAATGATATAAGAGTGGTGAAACGGCTGTGAAGATGTGGACAGGGCCGGCGCATAGGCGGCAGAAGGAGATAACAATGGAGACAAGGTACCCTGTGCTGGAGATCGATCTGAAAAAACTGAGGCAGAACGCGGAGGAAGTGGTGAAGCGATGCGGGGCGGCCGGCATTCAGGTGGCCGGCGTCATCAAAGGGTTCAGCGGATTTCCGCAGGCGGCGGAGCAGCTGGAACTGGGAGGATGCAGTCAGATCGCCTCTTCGAGACTTTCGCAGCTGGAGGAGGTGAAGGCGTATGGGCTCCACGGTCCGTTTATGCTGATCCGGATCCCCATGCTCTCTGAGCTTCCGCGGCTGGTCAGGACGGCGGAGTACAGTCTCCAGAGCGAGCGGACGGTCATCGATGCGCTGGAGAAGGAGTGCGCTGCCCAGAATAAGACTCACAGCGTGGTGATCATGGCAGATCTGGGTGACCTGCGCGAGGGCATGTGGAACAAGGACGAGCTTTGCCGGCTGTGTCTGTATGTGGAACAGGAGTTATCTCATGTGAAGCTGGCGGGTATCGGCACGAATCTGGGCTGTTACGGTTCGATCAAGACAACGCCGGAGAAGATGGAAGAACTGGTGGCGCTGGCTGGACGGGTGGAGGCGCTGATCGGGCGAAAGCTGGAGATCGTCTCGGGGGCGTGTACGCCGGCGATCGTGCTGGTCCACGAACACCAGATGCCGCCGGGAATGAATCACGCGAGGATCGGGGGCGGTATGATCCTGGCGCGGGATATGGAAGATAATTTCGGAATGTCGTTTGATTATATACATAAGGATGCGTTTACGCTGAAGGCGGAGATCGTGGAGGTACAGACCAAGCCCAGTTATCCGGTGGGCGAGATCTTTGTTGACTGTTTCAGCGAGGGCGGCCATTACGTGGACCGGGGCATGCGGAAGCGGGCGCTGGCGGCGGTGGGAAAGGTGGACTGCTACTCCTTCGATAAGCTGATCCCCAGGCTCCCGGGCGTGGAGGTCATCGGCGGAAGCAGCGACCACACCATACTGGATATCGAAGAATGTGAGCAGGAGATACAGGTGGGGGACGTACTGGAGTTCGATCTGTGTTATGCGGCTATGGTATTTTTGTCTTCAGCGCCGGATGTGACCGTGCGCTGTATCGAATAGGGAAAGGTGTGCGCATTGAAAAAGGGAATCAGTCTCAGGCTCAGCCTCGGATACGCCGTGGGCGCTGTGGGGGAAGCCGGTTTTTATCAGTTTGTGACAGCGTTTCAGCTGGTTTTTCTCACCGGAGTGGTGAAACTTTCTCCGGGACTGGCGGGGACGATCACGTCTCTGACCATCCTGATGGACGCGGTGTGCTCCGTTTTGATCGGCAAGTTCTCCGATCAGCTGCGGGGACGGTTTGGACGGAGACGGCCGTTTATACTGTTTGCGGTGTTTTCGATCCCGATCACCATGACGCTGAGCTTTACCACGATCCATCAGTCCACCGCCGTCATGTTCGTTTATTACACGATCATGGGCGCCCTGGCCTGGACCGCATACGCCGCTTTTTACATTCCGTACACGGCGCTTGGGGGAGAGGTCGCCACGGATTATAACGACCGCATCAGGATCAGAAGCCTGAACCGGATCTTCAACATCATCGCCAATTTTTTCGCTACGGTTCTGCCGCTGACGGTGATCCAGTTTCTCATGGGGATGGGGATCGGCGAGACCTCGGGATGGTTTTATTTCACGCTGGTATTCGGCGTTTCCATAGGGCTGGGGCTTTTCATCTGCTGGTGGATGACCAGGGGTTCGGAGCCCTGCGCTGTGGAGGCGGCGCCGGGAAAGGAGGCGCCGAAAAAGGAGAGCCTGCTTCTTGTGTTTCGGGATTTCTGGCAGCTTCTGCGCATTAAGTCCATGGCCATCCTCATCTCGGCGAAGGTCATGTTCATGGTGGCCTTCACCTTCTACACCTCGGGCCAGGTATTTTTCATGCAGTACCGGCTTGGTCTCAGCGGAGAAAAGATATCGGCGGTGTACCTGATCTCGGTGATCGCTTCGGCCGTCTACACGCCGGTCATCTCCTGGATGGCCATGAAGCTGGGCAAGCAGCAGGCGGTCATCATCTCCATCTGCGTTTCCGGCGTTTTCGGAATGGGGTTTTACGTTGCGGGGATCCACAATTATTTTACGGCAGTTCTGTATGTGATCGTGTTTATGTTTGTACAGTCCAGCTATTGGCAGATCAGCAACGCCATATTTTACGATATTACGGAGGTAGACGAGTACGTGTACGGCAGTCGGAGAGAGGGCGGCATCGCCGCGCTGCAGTCCATCGCCGGAACGCTGGCGGCGGCCCTTGGTCTGCAGCTGATCGGATTCTTCCTCAATGCGGCGGGGTTTGACGCCAATCTGGCGGTGCAGAGCGGGCGGGCCATGACGGAGCTTTCGCGAATCTTTGTGCTCTATCCCAGCATCGCGTTGATTTTGAGCGCGGCTTTGCTGTATACTTATCCTGTCAGCAGGAGAAGATTTATAATGCTGCAGAATGTCATCGAAATGAAAAAACAGGGCGAGGATTACTCTGCCTACGAGGAAGAATTGAACAAGCTGATCTGATAAGGTCGATGAGAAACGGCGGCTAATGTTCTACGAATATCTGAAAATGAGGTTTTGGCATGATAAATATAGGCAATATGAAGCTGAACAGCATCGACTACCTCTTGCTGGTAAACAGGGAATTTACCGTGGTCTACTGCTCACGCTTTGACAGCCGCATCGATCCTTTCGCGGGAGACCGGGAGTTATCGGACTACGTGGACCGAAATTTCTTCGAGGTCTATCCCACCGTGCAGAAGGAGCACAGCTCCGTGCTCCGGTGCATGACTACCGGGGAGATCATCGTAAAAAAGAAGCAGAGCTTCCGCGATTTTACCGGCAAATTTTTCTGTACCAATAACATTACGGTCCCGGTGATCCGAAAAGGTCAGATCATCGGCGTGGTGGAGATGATCAAGGACGTGACGGTCATCGACAACATCTCCGGGGAGCAGGTGTACGACAACGGTGATTTTGACGAGCTGGCGGAGAACATTCGCCGGGAGAAGAACGCCATTACATTTGAACAGATCCTCACACAGAACGAGACCATGCGCAAGAGCATCGAACAGGCCAAGGTGCTGGCCCGCTCGCCAAATCCAACGCTGATCTACGGGGAGACGGGCACCGGCAAGGAGATGTTCGCCCAGGCGATGATCCAGTACAGCGGCATGCCTAAAAAGAAGATCGTGGTGCAGAACTGCGCGGCGGTGCCCGAAGGACTGCTGGAATCCATCCTGTTCGGAACGGCCAAAGGCGCCTACACCGGCGCGGAGAACCGCAGAGGACTGTTCGAGGAAGCGGACGGCGGCATCTTTTTTCTGGACGAGCTCAATTCTCTGCCCATTCACGTGCAGGGCAAGCTGCTGCGGGTGCTGCAGGACGGAACCTTCCGCCCGGTGGGATCCAACACGGAAAAGCGCGTCAATGTGAAGATCATCGCGGCCATGAATGTGGACCCGCTGCAGGCCATCGAGAAGGGAATGCTGCGCAAGGACCTGTTTTACAGACTTTCCAGCGGGATGATCTACCTGCTGCCCCTGCGGGAGCGTCCGGATGATATTCTGTTCTATGTGGAGCATTATCTGAAAGAATTCAGCGAGGTATATTCAAAAAACGTGACGGGGATCACGGAAAACCTGCGCACCGTTTTTCTCAACTATCACTGGGACGGAAATGTGCGGGAGCTGCGGCATATTATCGAATCCATGATCAGCGTGCTGGACGACGGGGGCTCAGAAACGCTGGACGTCAGGCAGCTGCCGGCCTATCTCTACGACCGCATCGGCAAAAAAGAGGAGGGAGAAGCGCGTAAGACCGCGGCTCAGGCTGCGGCCGAGCGGGAGGAAGCTGCGGCGGGGATCGTGCGCATACCGCCGGAGGAGGACGAAGAGCTGAAGGCGCTGCTGAATCTGAAAAAGTCTCTGGAATACACCGAGCGCGAACTCATCGAGAAGGCGCTGCGCTACACGGGGGGAAACAAGACCAAGGCGGGCGCGCTTTTGGGAATTCCCCGGCAGACGCTGAAATATAAGATCGACAAATGGAATATCTCGCTGGATGAGATCCTGCGCAGGCAGTGACCGCAGGAAAGAGGACGTCTGTGAAAACGGGCGACGGAAAACTGGCGAAAATGCCTGGCGCGACAATAATTTGTCGAATGAAATGTGGGCGAGCGACAATTTCCTGTCGCACGCCCTTTTTTATGCAGGTTTTCGTATGAAGGATCGTTGAAATATCGACTTTTTCGATGGTACAAGCAGTTGGCATGGAAATTGCTATAATATAGAGACAAGGAAATCACTTTGAATCAAGGTCATCCGCGACAAAGAAAGGGATGGTGAAATGACTTTAGAATTAAGAAAAATCAGCATCAAAGATGTGGTATTCGGAGACGCTGCCGGGATCAAGGACGGCGTTCTCTGCCTCAATCAGAAGGAACTGACGGATCTGGTCATGGAAGACAGCCGTGTAAAGGCCGTTTCCTTCGATCTGGCTAAGCCGGGCGAGTCCGTGAGGATCCTGCCGGTGAAGGACGTGATCGAGCCGAGAGCCAAGGTCGGCGGCGAAGCATTCCCCGGGATCTTCAAGGAGACCATGGACGCTGTGGGCGAGGGCGTCACCTGTGCGCTGAAGGGCTGCGCTGTTGTGACCACCGGTCCCATCGTAGGTTTTCAGGAAGGACTGATCGACATGAGCGGTCCGGGAGCCGAGTTCACGATCTTCTCCAAGCTGCTCAATATCGTTATGCATATTACGAAAGCGGATCACGTGGATCAGCACGAGCATGAGGAAGTTGTGAGAATGGCCGGCATCAAAGTCGCCCACGAGATCGGAAAGCTGGGGACGGATTACGCGGATTACGAGGCCGTCACCTATGAGTGGGGCAACATCGGCGAGCGTTACGCGCTGTATCCGGAGCTGCCGAAGGTCGTTTACGTCTGCAACTGCATGGCTCAGGGACTGCTGCACGACACGTATTTCTATGGCAGGGACTGCAAAGCGCTGGTGCCTACCATCGTTTCTCCGCTGGAATTCATGGATGGAGCGATCGTCAGCGGAAACTGCGTATCTCCCGGTTCCAAGACGACCACCTATCATCACCTGAACAACGCCGTCATCGACGCGCTGTTTGAAAAACACGGAAAAGAGATCAACTTCATGGGCGTAGTGCTGAACCCGCTGATGGTCACGCTGAAGGAGAAATTCCGCGATACCATGCTGACCATCAAAGAAGTGCAGTCTCTGGGAGCCGAGGGCGTTATCATTTCCCAGGAGGGCTTCGGAAATCCCACCACCGACCTGATGATCACCTGTCAGGGTCTGGAGAAGAGAGGGATCAAGACCGTCATCATCACCAATGAGGACGCGGGTGTGGACGGTATGTCAGAGTCGCTGCCGGACAGCGTACAGGAAGCCAACGCCATCGTTTCCACCGGAAACAGCAACGCCACCATCCTGTTGCCGAAGGTGGACCGCATTCTGGGCGAGCTGAAAGAGATCGAGCGTGTGACCGGAGGAAATGTGGATTCCATCAAGGAAGACGGAACGCTTCTGGTAGAGATCCACGGAATCATGGGAAGCCACAATCTGCAGGGAAATACGCTGCTCAGCGCAACGACGATTTAGGAGGTAAAACCAGTGAAAAAGGTTGTATTTTATACAAATCAGTTCTTCGGCCAGATCGGCGGAGAGGAAATGGCTTACACCGAACCTTCCTTCAATGAAGGGAAGATCGGTCCGGCCAACGCTTTCGCGCCGCTGCTGAAAGACGCCGAGATCGTGAATACGATCATCTGCGGCGACAACTACTATGTGGAAAACATGGATAAGGTAAAGGCCTTTGTCAGAGAACATCTGGAAGCCGTCAAGCCGGATCTGGTCATCGCGGGACCGGCCTTTAACGCCGGCCGTTTCGGGATCGCCTGCGCCGACGTCTGCACATTCATCAAACAGGAGCTGGGCATTGAGGCCATCACCGGTCTGTACTGGGAAAATCCTGCCGTAGAGATGTACAAGAAGAATATCTACATCCTCGAAACTGCAAAATCCGCAGCCGGCATCCGCAAGGCGGTGCCTCTGATGGCGAACTTTGCCAATAAACTGCTGTCCGGAGAAGCGCTTGGTTCTCCCAAGAAAGAACAGTACTATGCAAAAGGCCAGAGAGTCAATATCTTCAGAGAGAAGAACGGCGCGGTGAGAGCCGTTGATATGCTCATGGCCAAGATGAAGGGCGAGGAGTACGAGACCGAGCTTGAGATCTCTGTCTATGAGAAGGTCACGCCGGCGACTCCCGTCAAGGATCTGTCCAAGGCGAAGATCGCTCTGTGCACCTCCGGCGGAATCGTGCTCATGGGCAATCCGGACCATCTGCCTGCGGCCACGGCTAAGATCTGGAAGAAATATGACGCGGCCGACGAAAAGGGCCTGGAAAATGGAAAATGGGAATCCGTGCACGCCGGCTACGACCCGGTCTATGCCAATCAGGATCCCAACCGCGTAGCGCCGATGAACATGCTGTACGAGCTGAAAAAGGAAGGCGTGATCGGTGACGTTTATCCGTACCTACTGACCACAACAGGAAACTCCACCTCCGTGGCGGACGCCACCAGAATGGGCCAGGAGATGGCTGAGGATCTGCTGGCCGCAGGAGTGGACGGAGTCATCCTGACCTCCACCTGAGGAACCTGTACTCGTTGCGGTGCAACGATCGTTAAGCAGATCGAGAAGGCCGGGATCCCGGCGGCTCACATCTGTACGGTGACTCCGATCTCCAAGACCGTAGGGGCGGCCAGAATTTCCGGCGCCCAGGCGATCCCCTATCCCACGGGCGATCCCCATCTTCTTCCGGAGAAGGAGCAGGTCAGAAGACGGGAGATCGTCGTGGACGCGCTGGAGCTCCTGAAGAAATAGTTTTAATCACGTATAATGAGATAGATAAGACAAAGATAAGACAAGGTAGGTGACCGCCGGCGGGTGAGCGGACCCTGGTCTGCTCCTCTGTCAAGCCGCCAGCCGCGTTTGTGCTGGCGGCTTTTCCTTGTTTGGGGAAGTTTTCGGCGGCGGCTGTCACGGGGCTTCCAACTGCGCCCTCACACCGGCCCTGCCGGGAAAAGCGGCGAAAAATCGCCGATTTTCGTTTCGCGGAAGAGAAAAATGTGGTATGCTCATTGTATGCGAAAGGCGCATCGACAGGAAACAAAACGGCGGAAGAAAGGGAGGAGTATGTATGCTCAGTATCGGCAATCTGGTACTCAATAGTCTTGATTACGTTCTGATCGTGGACAGCCATTATAATATTATGTTCAATACGCGGCTGGATCAGAGGACCAATATCCCTTCCGACAATCTGATTCCGGAAAAAGAGCCTTGCGAATATCTGACCCGCAATTTTTTCGAGACGTATCCCGGCCTTGACAGGGAGCGGAGCTCGGTGGTCCGCTGCATGACTACCGGGGAGGTGGTGGTCTGCAAGAACCAGACCTATACGGACTACAGGGGACGCAGTTATACGACCAACAATGTGACGGTGCCCATACGCAGGAAGGGCCAGATCTTCGGCGTGGTGGAGCTGGTGAAGGATATCGATCCGCTGGACAATGTAAAGGCCGCCGCAGCGTCGGAGCAGTTTGACGCGTTCGTGGAAAATCTGCAGCGGGAGTCCGGGCTCATCACCTTTGACACGATCATGACTAGAAATACCCAGATGCTGAAAAATATCGAGATGGGAAAAGCGCTGGCCAAACTTCCCAATCCCACGCTGATCTATGGGGAGACGGGTACGGGAAAAGAGCTGTTCGCTCAGTCCATGATCAACCACAGCGGCGTTCCCAAGAGCAGGGCTGTGGTGCTGAACTGCGCCGCGGTGCCGGAAAATCTGGTGGAGTCGATCCTCTTTGGCACGGAGCGGGGGATCTATACCGGGGCGGAGAACAGAAAGGGCCTCTTTGAGGAGGCTGACGGCGGCATCCTGTTTCTCGACGAGCTGAACTCCATCCCTTACAATGTGCAGGCAAAGCTGCTGCGGGTGCTCCAGGACGGCACCTTCCGTTCGCTGGGAGGCAGCGTGGACAAGTGCGTGGATGTGAAGGTCATCGGCGCCATGAACGTGGATCCCGTGCAGGCCATGGAGGATAATCTCATCCGCAAGGACCTGTTTTACCGCTTTTCGAGCAGTATTATACGCCTGACGCCTCTGCGGGACCGCAAGGAGGATATTGAGCTCTTTGTGGATTATTATATCAAGTACTTCGGAGACATGTACGGGAAAAATATCCGCGGTATTACGACGGAACTGCGGGAGGCTCTGCTGGCCTACGACTGGGAGGGAAACGTCAGAGAACTGAAAAACGTCATGGAGCTCATGATCGAGTTCAGCGACGACAAGGCGGTCCTGGATGTAGTGCATCTGCCGCAGTATCTGCAGCAGCGTCTGGGAACGAAAAGCGCCGAGGAGCTGGAAAAGGAGCGGCAGAAACGTCTTGAACTGGAGGAGGATCTGCTGTCCGACCAGATCATCGAGGACGAGAACGGCGGGATCCCCTTTGTGGATATCATCGACGACATCGAGAGAAAATTGATCGTGAAAGCCCTGGAGGCCACCTGCGGCAACAAGACCCGGGCGAGCCAGCTTCTGGGACTGCCCCGGCAGACATTAAAATATAAGATCGAACGCCTGCGGATCGAAAGATAGGCGCGGGGCGCGGCAATGAATGTGAGAATGTATCGTTTAACACGAACCGGCGGAAAATCGCCGGTTCGTTTGTTTTTTCGACAAAAGTGCCGGCAGGCCGTCGGTTTTGTCGGATTTTGCGGGACGGATTTCCGCCGATCTTCGATTTGATTTCTTGAAAACCTTGAAATTTCAACAAGTTTATATTTGGCACGAACCTTGCTCTATCTAAGGACAACCGGTCGGAGATCCAATCTCAACGGAGAGGAGGATAGAGCTGTTTTGTTGTAAGACCTCCGGCGGAACGTGGGGAACGGGCGGAGTTTTATACACGTGTTCTGTCTGTTTCTATTTTGGGGATGTGATTACAAGAAATCAAAGGAGTGCAACATGGACAATTACGGAATATTATCGCTGGCGCCTGCGTTGATCGCGCTGGTTCTGGCCTTTGTAACGCGAAACGCACTGTTTTCTATTTTGATCGGCGTCCTGGTGGGCGTAGTCATCACCGGCCAGAATGTTATCATGGGGTTTTCCGGCATCATGCAGAGCGCGCTGGGAAATGCCGACTTTATCTGGGTCATCGGCATCGAGGTCTTCATCGGAATTATGGTGGCGCTGTTTCAGAAATCGGGAGCCATCGAGGCCTTCACGGCGGTGGTGGCAAAATGGCATCTGAAGGCCAGAGGAGCGCAGATGCTGGCCTGGCTTCTGGGAATCTTTATTTTCTTCAGCGATTACTTTTCACCGCTGTATGTGGGAACTGTAATGCGGGGCATCACGGATAAAGCGCGGGTATCCAGAGAAAAGCTGGCTTATATCTGCGACTCCACTTCGGCGCCGGTGTGCACCATGATCCCGTTTTCTTCGTGGGGCATCTACATGGCGGGGCTGCTGGTAGGGCTGGGGGCCATCGCTGACACCAATCAGGCCATGGATGTCGTGATCCATATGGTTCCCTACAACTTTTACGGAATTTTCGCTGTCTTGATGGTCGGCCTGATCGCGCTGGGGCTGATCCCGGATTACGGTCCCATGGGAAAAGCGGAAAAGCGCGCCATGGAAGAGGGAAAGCCGGTGGCGGACGGGGCCCGGCCGCTGCTGTCCAATGAGCTGGAAAAGATCAAGCCCAACGAGGGCGTCAAGCCCAATCTGTTCCTGAATTTCCTGATGCCGGCGCTGATCATCATCAGCGTCACGCTGGGGACCTACATCATTTTGGGAAGCGCCAAGACGCTGGAGTCTTTCATCGTTGCGGTCATGTATCAATTTGTGATGATGTTGTTTCAGAAGATGGGGACCATCAACGAGCTGATCGACGTTGCCGTAGAAGGGATCAAGAGCGTAATGAGCGCCATGCTGATCCTGGCGTTGGCTTACTGCATCAATGCCATCAGCCAACAGCTGGGGACGGCGGACTATGTCGTGGGCGTTACGGAAAACTGGATGACGCCTACGGTGCTCATGGTGCTGACCTTCCTCACCTGCGCGTTCATCTCCTTCTTCACGGGGACCTCCTGGGGCGTCTACGCGATCATGACGCCGATCTTCGTTCCTCTGGCTTACAGCGTTACCGGCGGCGCCACCAATGCGGTGATCTACGCCACCGTAGCGGCCATCATGGGAGGAGGCTGTTTCGGAGACCACTGCTCGCCGCTGTCGGATACCACCATCCTGTCTTCGCTGGCCTCCGGCTCGGATCATGTGGACCACGTAAAAACACAATTGCCTTACGCCATCACGGCGGCCGCTCTGTCGGCAGTGGGATTCCTCATTGTGGGGATCATGTGCAGCTAAGCGTTTTGGCCCTTATTCGGCTCGGATTTCGACACAATTGATAAAAATGACGGAAAATTGTCGATAATCAGCTTTATTCGACAAACTGTGACAAATTTTTGTCGAAGAAGGTCACAGAAGGCGGCGGTTTTTCGCCGCATGGGATAGAAACCTTCTATAAGCTGCCACGCACATTGTTGAAATTTCAATGTGCGCGGCAGTTTTTTCGTTGGTCTTTAGAGTTGGCATCGAAGTTGCATTATATAATTCCGTAATTATCAGTTAATGTTTGTCCGGTCTTCGCATTTTAAAAGAAAGGAGGCTGTAAAGACACATCATCGCATACAGGAATGCCGGACAGTAAAAAAGGAGTTTGAACATGGACAATTACGGAATTTTATCATTAGCGCCTGCTATTATTGCCCTGATCCTGGCATTTGCCACCAGAAACGCATTATTCTCCATCCTTATCGGCGTTCTGGTAGGCGTAGCCATCACAGGACAGAATATTTTATGGGGCTTCTCCGGTATTATGCAGAGCGCCTTGGGCAATGCGGACTTCATCTGGGTCATCGGCATCGAGGTATTCATCGGTATGCTGGTGGCGCTGTTTCAGAAATCGGGAGCGATCGACGCTTTTACTGCCATGATCAGCAGACACAATATCAAGGCAAGAGGGGCGCAGATCATATCCTGGCTGTTGGGTATCTTTATCTTCTTCAGCGATTATTTTTCACCTCTTTACGTTGGTACCGTAATGAGAGGTATCACAGATAAAGCAAGAGTTTCCAGAGAAAAGCTGGCTTACATCTGCGACTCCACCTCCGCGCCTGTATGCACCATGATCCCCTTCTCTTCCTGGGGCATCTACATGGCCGGCCTGCTGGTGGGGATCGGCGCCATCACCTCGCCTGATATCGCTTCGGAGGCCGTCATCAAGATGGTGCCGTTCAACTTCTACGGTATTTTCTCCGTTCTTATGGTAGGACTGATCTGTCTGGGCATCCTGCCTGACTACGGCCCCATGAAAAAAGCGGAAAAGAGAGCCATGGAGGAAGGCAAGCCCGTCAGCGACAACGCTAGACCGCTGCTGTCCGGAGAGCTGGAAAAGATCAAGCCTAACGAGGGAGTAAAGCCCAATCTGTTCCTGAACTTCTTCATGCCGGCTATCATCATCATCGGCGTAACGCTGGGCACCTATCTGGTGATGGGAAGCGCCAAGACGCTGGAGTCCTACATCGTAGCTGTTGCTTATCAGTTCGTCGTCATGCTGATCCAGAAGATGGGAACGATCAACGAGCTGATCGACGTTGCGGTAGAGGGTATCAAGAGTGTAATGAGCGCCATGCTGATCCTGGCCATGGCATACTGCATCAACGCGATCTCCAAGGAGCTCGGAACCGCTGATTTCGTTGTAAACGCCACTCAGAGCTGGATGACGCCCACGGTGCTGATCATGCTGTCCTTCCTGCTGTGCGCCTTCATCGCATTCTTCACGGGAACCTCCTGGGGAACCTACGCCATCATGACTCCGATCTGCGTACCGCTGGCCTTCAGCGTGACCGGCGGAGAGCTGACCACCATCGTGTTCGCTACCATCGCGGCCATCATGGGCGGAGGCTGCTTCGGCGACCACTGTTCCCCGCTGTCCGATACCACGATCCTTTCCTCGCTGGCTTCCGGTTCGGACCACGTGGACCACGTTAAGACACAGCTGCCCTACGCGATGACCGCGGCGGCGCTGTCCTGCATCGGATTCCTGATCGTGGGTTTTGTCTGCAGCTAAAAAGGTTGACTTGTGAGACCTAAGGCTTTGAATAGATTAACAGAAATAATATAGATCTTTACGGAGCGCGTGGATTCTTCCACGCGCTCCGTTTCTTGTTGGCCTCGGGTCTCCGGCGGAAATTCGCCGTCTATTGTATTTTCTGGAAATGCTCGACAGGAAATTGTCGAATGAGTTAAAATGCGCGGCGGAAATTCGCCGCGCGTTGCCAGACGCTGTTGGCTGCAGGGACACAAACTTTGAAATTCAGCCATTTCTCTTAATGGTCATAAGTTGGCATCAAAATTGCATTATATAAAAACAAAGTATTGCCAGAACCAGAAGTCAAGGAGGAGATTCAAAATGATTATCGGAGTTTTAAAAGAGATCAAGCCAAACGAATACAGAGTCGCTGCGACGCCCACCGCGGTCAAGGAATTGACCCGCAGAGGCCACGAGGTCTATGTGGAAAACAACGCCGGAGTAGGCAGCGGTTTTTCTGATGAAGAATATAAGGAAGCAGGCGCGAAGATCGCGGACTGCGACACCGTATATGACAAGGCGGACTTGATCTACAAGGTGAAGGAGATCTTCCCCGAGGAATATAAGTATATGAAAAAGGACAAGATCCTGTTCACCTACATCCACTCCAACGCCCACAGAGAAATGACTGAAGCGCTCCTTGCCAGCGGCATCACCAGCATCGCTTACGAGGATGTTGACGATAAGAACGGCAAGTTCCCGCTGCTCATCCCCATGAGCGAGCTGGCCGGCAAAGGCGGATTCCTGGCGGCACTGCACTTCATGCAGGCGGTCCACGGCGGAAAGGGCATGCTGCTGGCCAACGTAGCCGGCGTAGAGACGCCCACCGTGACCATCATCGGAGCAGGAGCGTCCGGAATGGGTGCTGCGGAGCTTGCTACTGCGTTTGGAAACAGAGTCAACATTCTGGATGTCAGCATCGAGGGACTGAAGGCCGCGAAGGATAAGCTGCCCCCGAACGCGTCCCTGCTGTTCTCCAACAGAGCTAATCTGGAAAAGTGCCTGAAGGAGACAGATGTGCTGATCAACTGCATTCTGTGGGATAAGACCAGAAAAGATCACCTGGTCTACAAAGAAGATCTGAAGCTCATGAAGCCGGGCTCCATGATCGTGGACGTAGCCTGCGACGACGAGGGAGCCATCGAGACCTGCCGCTCCACCACCCACGACGACCCGATCTACGAGGTAGAGGGTATTACGCACTACTGCGTGGACAATATCCCCTCCGCGTTCGCCCGCACGGCTTCCACCACGCTGGCCAACGCCACGCTGCCCTATGTGATCCAGATCGCCGACAAGGGACTGAAGCAGGCGCTGAAGGACAACAAGTACCTGCGCAGAGGCCTGACCACCTACGAAGGAAAGCTGACTCTGCTGGAGACCGCTGTTAAGCACGACATTCCCTTCGTCTCCCCGGACGACATTGTAAAAGAGTTCTAGCAATAACCTCATATAACAACACAACGACAAAGGTACGAAGCTGAAGCGGCTTTCTGTCCGGGTCATCTCTGATGACCCGGGCGGGAGGCCGTTTTGGCGTACAGGGGCGTCTTTTGTATTAGACACTTTTGTGCAGATGCGGTATACTAAGCTCAGAGCGTTCAGACAGGCACCAGTGATAATGGGAGGAAGACATCAGCCATGCTTAGGAGATACGCAGACCAGATCTTCGATATTTTCAATTATGTGGACAGCGTTATCATCACCGATGAGAACGCTGTCATTCAGTATTATTACAGCAACCGGGAGGGGGCGCAGTGCGAGTCCGACGTACTGGGCAAGTATATACTGGATGCCTACCCCACGCTGGACAGGGATTCAAGCACGATCCTCAGAGTGCTGCGGACAGGCGAGCCGGTGCTGAACGAGGTTCAGGTGCTGAGAGACGTGTGGGGCCACCACGCTACGGCCACTACCACCACGCTGCCTATCATGGAGGGAGAACAGATCGTCGGAGCCGCAGACGTGTCCAGTTACCAGAGGGAGGGGATCGTTCTCTCCAGAAAAGAGATGAAGGAAGAAAAGGGGCTTTACCGTCTGGACGATATCATCTCCGTCTCCGACAGCATGAGCTTGCTGAAGGGAAAAATAGAAAAGGTGGCCGCCACCGATTCCTCTATCATGATCTACGGTGAGACGGGGACGGGCAAGGAATTGATCGCCCAGTCCATCCACACGGAGAGCGGACGGAGAAAAAAGCCTTTCGTCTCGCAAAACTGCGCGGCGATCCCTTCTACACTGCTGGAAGGGATCCTGTTCGGAACGGAAAAGGGAAGTTTCACGGGAGCGGAGACGCGGCCGGGACTCTTTGAGCGGGCAAACGGCGGCACGCTGTTTCTGGACGAGATCAATTCCATGGAGCTGTCCGTTCAGCCCAAGATCCTGAAGGCCATCGAGGAGAAACAGGTGGTGCGTGTGGGCGGGTATCAGCCCATCGCTGTGGATGTGAAGATCGTCTCCGCGGTAAACGAGGATCCCCTGCGCTGCGTGCACAAAGGAAAGATGCGGGAGGATCTCTTTTACAGGCTCAGCGTGGTCCAGCTCACGCTGCCGCCGCTGCGGGAACGAATGGAGGATCTTGAGCCGCTGGTGAATTATTTTATCCGCAGCTACAACGAGAAAATGAACAAGGACATCATGGGTCTTGAAAAAGAGGTGGAGGAGATCTTTCGGGGATACAGCTGGCCCGGCAACGTGCGGGAACTGCGCAATATCGTGGAAAACGCCTTCAATATGGCCTCGTCCCGCTTTATTCAGACGAAGGATCTGCCTGAATATCTCCTGCGCTCCGGGGCGAAAGAACGGTTCGGATTCGGGACCGGAGGAGGCGGAGTGTGCGCTGCCGGAGGACTCGGCGCCGGGGGATCCGCTTCGGGCCGCAGGGGCACGCTGGCGCAGATCCTGGAGGAGATCGAAGAAGAGATCATCCGCGAGACGCTGGCGGTCTCCGCCACTTATCTGGAGGCGGCGCAGAAGCTGGGTCTCTCCAAACAGGCCTTCGATTACAAACTGAAAAAATACAAACTGAAGCAGTACTGAGCGATGGGCGTCAGGTCAAGATGTTTTGACGGTCAAGATTTCTTGACCGCCTTTTTACGCATTGATACACGAAAATAACCAATTGAGATCAAAAAACAGGCGTCAGCCTGTTTTTTTTGCGTTGGCACGGAAATTGCGTTTTACAGAGATCGACGGCGCCAGTCAGGGAGGGTCGGCGGGGAACAAGGATCCGCCGAAAGTTAAGGGAAGGGGACACAGCGGCGCAGTCCGCGTGTCTGCCGGAGTGAAAGAAGGAGTACAGAGATGAAAATAGGTTTGCTGAAAGAGATCAAGGAAGGCGAATATCGCGTAGGGATGATCCCATCCAATGTCCGCAGGCTGGCAGACGCCGGTCATCAGGTCTTCGTTGAGAAGGACGCCGGCAGGGCGGCCGGGTTTGAGGACGGGGATTACAGCGCTGCAGGCGCGTCTGTTCTCCCTACGCCGGAAGCAGTCTACGACCAGGCGGAACTCATCATCAAGGTAAAGGAGATCCTGCCCCCGGAACATGAATTTCTGAAAGACAGACACATTGTTTTTACATACATTCATTCCGCCAACCGGCGGCAGCAGACCCAGGTGCTGCTGGAAAAAAAGCTGGTGGCTTTCGCCTACGAGGACGTGATGGATGAGCGCGGCGAATTCCCACTGCTGACTCCCATGAGCGAGATGGCCGGAGATGTGGGCGTACTGTACGGCGTTCATTACATGATGTGCACCAGGGGCGGGAACGGAACGCTGATCTGCGGCGCTCCCGGCGTGCCGCCGGCAAAGGTGGTCGTCTTCGGAGGCGGAAACGTGGGACTGCGGGCCGCGAAGATGGCTGCCGCGCTGGGCGCGCAGGTGACCATCATGGACACGAACATCCGCAGGATGCGTGAGATCAACGCGTGGCTGCTTCCGGAAGCAGCCACGATGTATTCCAACAAAGCGAATATCATCAAGGCCATCGCCGATGCGGACATGGTGGTCAACGCGGTGAAGTGGTTCCCCGGTCTGACGCTGATCTCACGGGATATGCTGGCGGGGATGAAGCCCAATTCGCTCATCGTGGATATCGACGCGGAGCCCAACGGCGCCATCGAGACCTGTCGTTATTCCACCCACGAGGATCCGGTCTACTATGTGGACGGCATCCGTCACCTCTGCGTTCCCAACCTGCCCAGCGCGGTGGCGCAGTCCGCTTCCGCGGCGCTGTCCAACGCCACCATTCCGTATATTCTGGATATCGCAAACAAAGGCTGGAAACGGGCGGCGATGGAGAACGGAGATCTGATCCACGGATTGGATTTCGTAAAGGGCATGCTGACCTTTAAGCCCACGGCGGAGGCCTTTGGGATCCCGTATGTGGACGTCATGGAGGCCCTCGGTCAGTGCTGATAAACACAGCGCAGTTTCCCGTACGCTCCGGCGGAAGCCGGAGCGCAGCAGAATGGAGGAAAGAATATGGACAATTATGGTTTACTATCGCTGGCGCCGGCGTTTGTAGCGCTGGTCCTGGCCTTTGTCACACGGAATGCGCTGGTGTCGATCCTGATCGGCGTGGTGGTGGGCGTCGTCATCACCGGCCAGAATATTTTCCTGGGCCTGAGCGCTATCATGCAGAGCGCCCTGGGAAACGCGGATTTTATCTGGGTCATCAGCATTGAGATCTCCGTCGGCATCATGATCGCGCTGTTTCAAAAGTCGGGAGCCATAACCGCCTTCGGCGCGATGATCGAAAAGAAAAACATCAAGGCCAGAGGCGCGCAGATCGTCTCCTGGCTGCTGGGCATCTTTATCTTCTTCAGCGATTATTTTTCACCTCTCTATGTGGGTACTGTCATGAGAAATATCACAGACAAAGCCAAAGTATCCAGAGAGAAACTGGCCTACATCTGCGATTCCACCTCCGCTCCGGTCTGCACCATGATCCCATTCTCATCCTGGGGAGTTTACATGGCGGGCCTTCTCATCGGGATCGGTACCTTTGTGGACAACGATCACGCCTTCGACGCGGTTATACGCATGGTTCCCTTCAATTTCTACGGAATTTTTTCTATCCTCATGGTAGCGCTGATCGCTTTCGGCGTCATCCCCGAATTCGGGCCCATGAAAAAAGCTGAGATCAGAGCCCGGGACGAGGGAAAGCCTTATTCTGACACGGCCAGACCTCTGCTTTCCGGGGAGCTGGATAAGATCAAGCCCAAGGAAGGAGTGAAGACAAGCCTCGCTTTGAATTTCTTCATGCCGGCGGTCATCGTCATCTCCGTCACCGTGGGGACCTATGCGATCATGGGCAGCGCCAAGACGCTGGAAGCCTTCTTCGTGGCCATCGCCTACATGTTTATCGTCATGCTGTTCCAGAAGATGGGTACCCTCAACGAGTTGGCCGACGTGGCGGTGGAGGGCATCAAGTCGGTCATGCAGGCGGGTCTGATCCTGGCCATGGCTTACTGCATCAACGCCATCAGCAAACAGCTCGGAACGGCCAACTACGTGATCAGTGTCACGGAAAGCTGGATGACACCGGCCGTGCTGATATGCGTGTCGTTCCTGCTGTGCGCATTCATCTCTTTCTTTACGGGGACCTCCTACGGCACCTACGCGATCATGACGCCCATCTGCGTACCTCTGGCCTTCAGCGTCAGCGGCGGCGTGCCGGGAGTTATCGTATACGCTACCATCGGCGCTATCATGGGCGGCGGATGTTTCGGCGACCACTGTTCTCCGCTTTCCGATACAACGATCCTGTCTTCGTTGGCTGCAGGGTCGGATCACGTGGACCACGTGAAGACGCAGCTGCCATACGCGCTGACCGCGGCGGCCGTCTCCTGCATCGGATTTCTGATCGTAGGCATGACCTGCAGCTAAATGAATGGTTATCTCGTGAGGCCTTTGGCTTTACGATAGATTGCAATAGAACCAACATAGAAATTTGAATTTAGGGAGCGCGTGGATCCGTCCACACGCTCTGTTTTTACCCGTAGGCATCCGGCGGAAATTCGCCGCGTGTTGCCAGACGCTGTTGGCGGCATTGAAAAAATAGTATTTATGCCTGTGTCCGCGGGTTCCGGAGGGCCTCTGATTTCACAAAAAAAATAAATTTTGACAATCCATTCGTTCTAAGATAAACTGAGGCTACCATTAGCTGACCAGGCTGTGCGATGTTGTAAGCCGAAGGGGAAAAAGAGCGATGGGGAGGGAAACTAAGATGATAGCGTTATTGGCCTTTGCGGATAAACAGGAAGAGAGTAAATACCACAGGCTGGTCGCGGAACATGCCGTCGTGCTATATCGCGCCGCGGTCCGGATCCTGAAGGATGAGCAGCTGGCTTCCGACGCGGTGCAGGAGTGCTTTTTGAAGCTGTTTCTAAACCTGAAAAAGCTGGAGACTGCAGAACCGGATAAGGAAGCGGCGTATCTGATGCAGATGCTGAAAAACGCGGCCTTTGATATTTTGCGGAAAAGAAAGAGGGAACAGGTTGTAGCGAATTGGGAGGAAGAAACGTTATCCTATGGGGAGGATGAGGATTCGTTAGATGAAATCTTAGCCAAAACGGAAGCGACGGAGCTGTTGATTTCGGAGCTCAAGTGTTTGGATGAGAATGAGCGCAGTATCATCTTTCATCGTTATTTCAACGAGGAGAGCTTTGGGGAGATTGGAGCCCTTTTAGATATGAAGGAAAGCACGGTGCGAGTTCGGCTATTGCGGGCGAAAAAGAAGCTGGCTGAGCGAATGAGGGAAAAGGAAGGAGGTGATCAACGGTGAAGGATTTTGAACAGGAACGGCGCGAGATACTGCAGCAAAAGGCGGAGCTTGTTCTGCGGCAGGCTGCCTGTGCGATTGCAGAAGAAAACTTGAATGAATATAAGAAAGCGGAGGCAGAGGCTGAAATCTTGGGCGCGCAGGCGGAATTGCCCCCTGAGCTGCGGCGGGCGCTGAACGCGGCTGCCTGCGAAGCGGAAACGCGGGAAGCGAAAAAAGCCCGTCAGGGGAGAAGAAGACAGCGAGCCCGCAGCCTGACCCGTGTTGCTGTCATTCTTTTGGCCTGCGTCCTGATCGGAGGATTCGTTCTAACCGTCACCGTGGACGCCTTCCGGATTAAACTCATGGATATCCTTCTGCAGGACCACGGCGAGTACGTAGACGTGAACCTAGTGGAATCAGGCAGTTTGCCGCCGGAAGTGCTGGCGATGATCCCGGAGGACTGGGACGAGCTGTATTTTCCGGGCTGGCTGCCGGAGGGGTATGAGCTGGTGGAAGTGGATGGAAAGGATGAGCACAGAGACTTTATCTTTCAGTCGGACAAGACGGGATACCTCTCTTTCTCATATGACTCTTCTGAGGAGAGACATATAATGGCCGATAGCGAGGACAGCGAGGTGACTCAAATTCAAATAGGCCGCAGCGAGGCAGCTTGTCTGGAAAAGGAAGGCAGGGTCATGCTTATATGGGAGCAGAATGGATTCTGCTACGATCTGCTCGTACAGGAGTCCAAAGAAAACGCGGTGAAAATAGCAGAAAATATTGTCTATGTTCCTTTAAGAAAAAAATAAATCGAAAAAAATCAGAAAATGATGTAACGAAGCACCTCCAGAGTACGTTAACCGTATGAAAGGAGGTGAGCTGTATGAAAAAGAAAAAAAGGGTGTGCTGTATTCTATGTGTCCTGATGGTGTTTTTTATTGTACCGTCAGGGATATATGCAAGTTCTGACGCGGCGGTGAAACAAGAATATAGTTCGATATCTCCACGTTGGACGGGTGTGGCCGGTGTAATGGAGGGAAAAATGAAAAAAAAATATTTAGTAAGCATAATTATTTCGATAATTATGGTATTGTCCATGGGAATACCAGCTTTTGCAGGAGAAGAGTCCATGACACTGGAACAACAAGAATTGTATCAGAAATACGAGCGTATTGTTGAAGAGGTAACAAAAGAGTATGGACTAGATTATATAAAACTTCAGCCTATTTCGGAATTTCAGGACGATTATTTCGTTTCAGTAGAAGAATTTGAAAAAAATTTACGTCAGGGTTGTGAGGACTCACTAACGATAAGCCTTGAAGAAGATGAAGAGGATGTTGAGCACCCCTCTTCCAATCCAAGATCGGCAGCGGTTAAGGAGGCAGAAAATACTGAATTAAAGAGCCGATATGGCTTAGGGATTGTTTTTTCTGTTACCTACGAGATTACAACAGGCGGAAACAAATATGTTTTTAATCAATTTACCGCAAACAAAGCATATCAGAAGACCTATAACGCTACAGCCTATGCTGCAACCATCAGTCCTATCTATCCAACGATATCAACCATCGATGGCGGACGTACTAAAGAAATGGCTACGCAAGTTACTATTACGAAACAAGGCGTAAATTACGGAAAGTATGGTTTGTCAGCATATTTTACGATTAGCAGTGCTGGAAAAATTCAGGTTAGCTTTTAAATATAGTATTCATCTAAGCTACGATTATTATAGTACCAGTGTCAGAACTCCTGTCACTGGTACTTCTGGGAGGCAGGGGAATTCTGTTTGGGCTACTGGCGCGCTGGAAGTCCGGTAAAATGCGGTTTTATTGTAGCTTCCGTTTATATCACCAAACAGCTCATCAGTAATGGTTAATATCGTAACTCAGGATTTTAGTACGGCGGACAAAAACGCTGCGGACAAATATTAGATCATATAGCTGGATAGATCATCTCAAAACAAATTGCGCATTGGATTTAAAAGCGCCTGGTTTGAATACTGGGTGCTTTTATAAATGATAAATATTATTGTTAGATTCAGTGTATATCAGAGGTTTGAAAATAGAAGGAGAACAGTGAACAATGGCGATACTATGGAAAACACTTTATGTGATGGGTGCTATTTTGTTGCTGCTTCATTTTGTTTTTCATTTTGAATTCCTATCAAAGATGGGAGAGTTTTTTATAATCATGGGGTCGTTTTTTATATTATTTTCAGTGGTGGTAAAAAGATTGATAAAATGACTTCATAAACACTTTCCCATTTGATCAATAGAAATGGATGACGATCTATGAAATCTAAAACAATAAAAATTACACTATGCTTCATTTTGCTGATTGTTATCTGTGGCGCATGGTACGTAGTCATACAAATGAAAAGGAAGGGCACGGCAGAAATGATGACATCCGCCGGGCCCTTCCTTTTCATTATGGATCTGATTGGATCGAATAAGCCGATTCCGATCTTATTTCGCGTTGTATTTTTCGATAGCGATCTTCAGCAGTTCCATGGCTCTGGCCAGATCTTCCTGCTTCAGGACGTAAGCCAGTCTGACTTCGTCGATGCCCTTGCCCGGTGTGGCGTAGAAGCCGCCGCCGGGAGCGTACATAACTGTCTCGCCGTTGTCGTCAAACTCGGTGAGCAGCCATACCAGGAACTTCTCAGCGTCGTCTACGGGCAGTTTGGCCATCACGTAGAACGCGCCCTGGGGCTCCTTGCACACAACGCCCGGAATAGCCTGCAGTCCCTTGTAGATGGTCTCTCTTCTCTTCTTATATTCTTCTCTCACTTCGGCGAAATACTCGGGTCCGACGTTGTAGAGAGCGGCGGAAGCCACCTGGTCCAGAGTCGCTACGGACAGTCTG
>Ga0129308_1001631_pt1 | contig 22431 bp, 23 predicted proteins | sample L827metagenome_FD_94440 | JGI IMG/M metagenome (GOLD analysis project Ga0129308, IMG submission 94440) | Ring-tailed lemur group fecal microbial communities from Wisconsin, USA - L827 metagenome | ecosystem: Host-associated > Mammals > Digestive system > Large intestine > Fecal | place: USA... | reverse complement strand
TGGCCTCCTTCTGTTGGTTCGTGCAGTTGCCAGACCGCACTGCCTTTTTACCAGAAGGAGTTTCTTTTCATAGCTTAAGCTTTTCCGTACCACCGGCACAGCCGGTGGTTTCTTTACAAAAAACAGACAAACATTCTCTCTGAATGCTTGTCTGTCTGATTTTCATGCTGATTCTGTCTAACTCTCCATTGATTGAATTATAGACGAACAGCTTATAATTCTATATGTAAAACACCTCTATTGCGCAATTTATATAGAGAGAAGGAGCTTCCCCTCTTTCTTTATTTATTATACGACTCCAAACGGCAAAATGTTGCACGTCTTTGTAAAATTTAAAAAGATTTTAAGAAAAGGCGCCGCCTGGGATTTTCACTGCACGCAAAAAAGCCGGCGCGCTGCACAGCCATGAGGGCCTGCGCAGCGCGCCGGTCTTTTTTCTTTTTTGCGCGGCCGGCTGCGGCAAGGTCAGGCCCTGTCCTTTTGCACCATATTGCTGATCACGCGGTAGCGCACGTCCGCCAGCTGTTCCCGCGTGGCGCGCTGCAGCGCGGCGAGATCCTGCCGGGCCAGCGCTTTCACCAGATCTTCATGCTGTTTTGCAACCGCCATCAAATCCGGATGCTGGGTGGCGATCTGCGTATTCAGCAGCTGCCACAGCGCCGTGAGCAGCTGTTCGGTGAGCACGTTGCCGCACTTTTTGAACATGGCGAGGTGAAACGCGCGGTCTTCCTCTTTAAATGTCTCGCCGCGCGCCGCTTTTCCCTTCATGATCTCCACCTGCATGCCCATGAACTGCAGCTGCTCCATATCGATTCGCTCCGCCATGCGCGGCAGCGCGCTCATCTCCAGCGAAGTGCGCAGCTCCAGGATATCGAACAGCAGATCGGGCTTGGCCTTCAGCACCAGGCCCCAGGTGTTTAGGATCTGGTCGGTGAGGTCCGGCATTTTTACCGTGCGCCCGCTGCCCTGCACCGAAGCGAGAACACCGCGGGCCTCGTAGGTGTTGAGCACATCGCGCAGCGCGGTGCGGCTCACGCCGAACTGCTGCATCAGCTCTTTTTCCGGCGGCAGTTTTTCGCCGGTAGTCAGCCTCTCTGCAATCATGGCCGCGATCTTTTCGCTCAGCTGGCTCTCTCTGTCTGTCACGGGCTCCCTCCTTCTTTTGCGCCCGAAATCGAAGGCGTCCTTTTATCCATGGGCCGGGCAGCACTCGTTCAGAAAGCCGCACACAGCGCGGTTATACGCCTCGGCCTGTTCCCATTGATGCACATGCCCTCCCTGCTCGCACAGATAAAGCCGGCTGTGCGGGATGCCTTGCGTGAGCTCTTTTGTCTTGTCGGCAGTCATATACAGGTCCGCCCCGCCCGCCGCCACCAGCGTGGGAACGGCGATCTCGGAAAGGCGGTCTGCCGTGTTGTGCGCCAGACACGCATTGCACTGCGCCTTGAAGGCATACACGGGCATGGGATAGGGATAGGCAAAATCCTCTTTCTGGGCGGCCAGCACCGCCTCCGGGTGCGCGTTCTGGTAGGCGTGGGAAAAAGACATCCACTGATTCATATGTTTAAACGTTTCTTTGTCCAGCTTGTCAATGCTGTCGCGCAGCGTTTCAATGGCGCGGCGAAACGTAAAGCTGACGCTGGCATACGTGCTGGTGAGCACCAGCGCCTGCACCCGCTCCGGATGGGCGAGCACCAGCTTTTGGGCAATGGCGCCCCCCATGGAGGTGCCCAGCACCACCGCGCGCGAAAGCCCCAGTGCGTCCAGAATGCCTACGGCGTCCTCCGCCATTTCCTCCGTGGAGTAAGCGGGGGCCTCCGGCTTCCAGGAGCGGCCGGCGCCGCGGTTGTCAAACGCAATGCACCGAAAATGATTCTGCAGCCCTGCGATGGTGGGCCTCCATTTATCCCCCGGTGCACCCAGGCCCATAATCATCAGCACGGGATATCCCTGCCCCACCGCCGCCACATGGAACGGATGGCCGCCAACCTGCACCGTCTTTTCAAAATCCCCGGCCATATTCAATCCCGCTCCTTGCGCGGTGTTTTTCCGTCGTAGATATACATTTTTCGGCTGTCGCAGGGCGGCAGCTCCCGCCGCATCCGCTCGATCACCGGCTCGTAGCTCAAATCCCGAACAGGCAGATCTATGCGGACGTTGTTCAGCGCGCTCAGGCACATGCCCTCCAAAATCTCATACCCGTGATACGCCGTATCGATGTTGCAGGAGTGGGGCTTGCCGTCGTCGTCCATCCAGTCGGCAAACTCGGTGTAATAGGGCGTCTGAATGGGAACCTGCTGGTGGTTCCTCCAGCCCGGATCTTTACCGGTGACCAGGCGCCCGTCGGTCGCTTTTGTGCAAGCACCCCAGAAGCCGTCCGTTTCGGCATATACATAACCGTCCGTTCCATAGACGGTCAGGCGGTTGTCGCTGCTTCCGTATTCAGGCGGGTTGTGCGCTTGTGCCAGATAGCCGCACTCCACGTAGGCGTGCACGCCGTTTTCAAGCTCCATGGTGCCCAGAAGGTAATCCGGGGCCGGGTGGTTGTCCTGCAGGCAGATAGGCCCATGCACATGGCCGCACACCCACTTTGCGCGAAAGCCCCCGTTGGCCCACAGAATATAGTCCACATAGTGCGTTCCCAGCTGGCTGAACCACGCCTGGCATTCCACATGGATTTTGCGGATCTCACCGATCTCGCCGTCTTCGATGCGTCTTTTCAGGCTGCGCATCTGCGAAAGATACTTTTGCTGATGACACACCACCGCTTTGATTCCGTTTTCATGGCAAAGGCGCACCATCGCTCCCGCCTCCTGCAGCGATTCGGCCATGGGCTTCTCCAGCGAAATGCCTTTTACCCCATATTTCACTCCCAGCTGAACCAAGTTCAGGCGCATGGCCGGCGCGACCACAAACACAAAAATTTCCGGACGGACAGCAGCCAGCATTTTCTCCGCATCGGTAAACAGCGGCACTCCGGCCAGCCCATTGTCCTGCGCTACCTTTTTCAAAACCTCTTCATTGATGTCGCACAGGCCCACAATTTGATAACGTTCCGCATTCTCCAGCAGGCCGTGAAGATGGATTTTTCCCCGAACCCCCAGGCCCATTACGGCCACGGTATATTTGTGCATAACGATCCTTCTTTCTCTGATTGACGGCGCGCATGCCGCAGTTACAGCCTGTGCGCCGCGATATAGGCTCCGTCTGCCCTCACCACGGCATCGGAATCCTTTTCCGCCTTCGGCGATTCATCTTCCACCATGATCCATCCGCCATAGCCTGTGTCTGCCAGATAGCGGATAATGGCGGGATAGTCGATTTTCCCCTCGCCCATCACGGCCCATTCGTTTTGTGCGGCCCGATCTTTAAAATGCACATGGCGAATTTTGCTTCGGCTCTCCCGCAAAACCGTCAGCGCGTCCATTCCTCCGTTGACGATATGGCCGATATCCGGCGCATAGCCGATGTCTGTTTTTTCCAGCATGTCGAACATCACTTTGTAATCTTCGGCGGTGCGGAACAGAGAAAAACGCCCGGAATTCGGGTGAAAGCAGGTGACCACGCCGGCCTCGGCCGCCCTGTCCGCCACGCTGCTCATGCAGCGAATTAGGTTCGTGCGGCGAGCCGCCAGCACATCTCCCTCGCCGCGCGCCGCGCCGGCATGGTGTGACACCATCAGTTTTGCGCGCGGAAAGCGGCTCACAAAGTCAATGGCTTTTTGGGTAAGTGCCCGCTCCTCTTCCGTTTCCTCGGGGTTGGCCCAGGGCTGATGAAGCACCAGCGCCGCGAACCGGATATGGTTTTCTTCCAAAAGTGCCGCAACTTCCTCCGGGCGGTCAAAATAGTCGCCCAGCATACAGATTTCCGCCTCCAGGCCCTCAAACCCCGCTGCTGCGGTTGTGGCCGCGATATGGGGCACCTGCCCGACAAATTTTTCCATGTTCATTTTCCACGGATAGGTCTGGCATCCATATTTTATTTTGCTCATTCTCTTTTCGCATGGCGAAGGCCATGCACTCCTTTCCAGAGTTTCTTTCCTGTCTTTTTGTTGCTGTGCCGCAAAAGCACCTCCAAGCGGGCACGTCCCGCGCCGTCCAAACCATTTATCCCTTCAAGAAATTTGCCCGGCTTCGGGAAACACGATTAGGGCAGCACCGCACAATTCTAAGCGCCGGATTGCGCCGGCAAATTTTTCGTCGGATGAAACAAAAACCGCAGCCGATCCTTTGTGGATTGACGAGGATTTTTGTGAAATAGGACGGGAAATTCGCAAGCAAGACGGTGCTTAAGGCGCCAGCCGTGAATTGTGCGGTGTCGCCCTATATATCCGGCTCATACTGTCCAAGGTTGCTCCGGAAAATCACGGCCGACTTTAAACACTCCGTTTTTTCTGCCGGAAGTCTGCCGTGCAGCAGATAATCCGTGAGACGTTTTGCGCCGATTCGGCCCTGCTGCCGCGGCTGCTTGGTAATGATGTTGGCAAAGAGCTCCCGCCGCAGGTACTGCGCGCTGGCGGGGCACAAATCGCTGCCCACCAGGCTCACTGCGCCCGCAAGCCCCTGCTGCTCCACCGCGCGCGCAAGCAGAAGACTGTTCCTCAAATTCACCGAATAAAGCCCCCGCACCTCCGGATCGGCTGCCAAAACATCGATTGCGCGCTCATAGAGGTTGTCGCCCGCTTCGTACCCTGCAAGCTTGTACAGCGGGTGTTTACAGCCGTTCTCCCGCAAATACGCCTCGAAGCCCGCAGCGCTTTCCCGGTTGGATGGCAGGCCGCTGTCGCCGGTGCAGACCAGCATCTTTTTGCCCGCCGGTATCCGGCTTGTCAGAATTTCCGCCGCCAGCATCCCCTCCAATCGAAAATCTGTTTTCACACTGCACAGGCACGGCACGTCGGGCACCTCGTCGCCCACCAGCACCACAGCCAGCCCGCCGAGAGCCAGCCGTTTCAAAAACGCATAGTCTCTCTGAAAAATACGGCCGCCCGTCAGAAGGCCGTCCACATGGCCGTCTGTGCGGCGCAAAAGGCTTTTCATCTGCGCCGCAAAGCACTGATCCGCATCGCCCTGGTAGCTCAGCTCGGTTATTTGCAGAGGATACGGCCCCAGGTCGCTCAAGCAATCCTGATAGCCTTTGTACAGCTCCGAATAAAAGAATGCGTTTTCCCCCTGCAAAGCCGGAAATGCCACCGCGATATGAACGGGGGCCTTTCGCAGAGAGAGGTTCGGGCGGGGCGTTTTATAGCCCAGCTCCTGCGCCTGGCGCAGAATTTCGGCCCGAACGCAGCTGCTCACGCCCGGCTTGTCGTACAACGCCTTGTGCACCGTCCCAACCGATACGCCTACGGCCTGCGCAACCTCCTGAAGCGTCGTCCTTTTTTTCATGGTTTTCCTCTCTTCCAGTATAGCGAGGCGTTTTTCCAAAATCAACATTTTTGTGCAATATGCCTAAATTTCGTCTGTGTTTCAAGTTTTTTCTTTCTTTTACTAGGCGATATGCACAATTAATTTTGTCGGTGCCCCATCGATGCCGGGCTTTGAAACGCGGGGGCCTCCGTTAAAAATACAGCGGCCAAGATCAAGATCCCGGCCGCTGTAAAAGGCAAAAGCTCAAAGCAGTTCCTTAACCTTTTTCATTGTATTTTCCACTGTCATGCCATAGTATTCCATAAGGTCCGCCGCATCACCGGACTGGCCGAAGCAATCGTCCATACCGATGTAGCGCATGGGAACCGGGCACGCCTCGCTGAGAGCAGCCGCCACGGCCGATCCCAGGCCGCCCACGATAATTCCCTCTTCCATCACGACCACACGCCCTGTCTTTTTCGCCGATTCGATAATCAGCGCCTTATCCAGCGGCTTGATCGTGGCAATGTTGATGACCTCGGCTTCTATGCCTTCCTTGGCCAGCTCGCCCGCTGCCCGGTTGGCAACGTCAAAAAGGCTTCCGGTGGCCACCAAAGTCACATCTTTTCCGTCCCGCACCTTGATTCCTTTTCCGATCTCAAACGTATAGGTATCCGCGTCAAACACCACCGGCACCGGATTGCGGCCCAAGCGGATATAGACCGGGCCGTCGTAACGAATCATTGCCTGGACGGCGGCGCGCATCTCCACCGCATCGCCGGGGTTGAGCACCACCATATTGGGAATTGCGGCCATGATCGCCAGATCCTCGATGGCCTGGTGCGTAGCGCCGTCCTTGCCCACGGCAATGCCGCCGTGGCTGCCGCACACCTTCACGTTCAGCTTCGGATAGGCAACCGAGTTGCGAATCTGCTCAAATGCGCGCCCTGCCGCAAACATGGCAAACGTGCAGGCAAAGGGGATCTTTCCGGTGGTGGCCAGGCCCGCCGCGGTATCGATCAAATCGCCTTCCGCTATGCCCATATCAAAAAAGCGCTCGGGAACGGCATCCTTAAATTTGCAGCTCATAGTCGCCTTGGCCAAGTCCGCATCCAGCACGATGATATCTTTATTGTCTTTGGCAAAATCGATAACCGCCTGGCCAAAAGCGTCTCTTGTAGCAATCAATTCACTCATCGTCTTACTCCCCCAATTCTTTCAGCGCCTGGGCAACCTGCTCCTGCGTAGGCGCGGTGCCGTGCCAGCCGACCTGATTCTCCATAAACGACACACCTTTTCCCTTGACCGTATTCATCACGATCATCGTGGGCACGCCCTTTGTCGCCTTCGCCTTTTCGATTGCCTCCAAGATCTCGGCCATGTTGTGGCCGTCCACGGTCAGGACCTTCCAGCCAAACGCCTCAAATTTGCCCTGGATATTGACGTTGCCGATCACATCCTCAATTGTGCCGTCGATCTGAAGATGGTTGTAATCCACAAATCCGATCACGTGATCCAGCTTATAGTGCGCCGTGCTCATAGCGGCCTCCCACACCTGGCCTTCCTCGATCTCGCCGTCCCCCATCAGGCAATAGGTGTAGTAATCTCTGCCGTCCAGCCGCGCACCCAGCGCAATTCCGTTGGCCACCGACAGCCCCTGCCCGAGCGAGCCCGTGCTCACATCCACGCCGGGCGTTTTGCCGGCATACGGATGCCCCTGCAGGATGGAGCCCAGCTCACGCAGAGTATCCAGAGTCTCCAGCGGGAAATACCCCTTCATCGCCAGTGCCGCATAGAGCGTGGGGCAGGCATGGCCCTTGCTCATTACAAACCGATCGCGGTCTGCCCACTGGGGATTCTTCGGGTCGATGTTCATCACGTCAAAATACAGGGCCGCCACCAGATCTGCACAGCTCAGCGAACCGCCCGGATGCCCGGACTTGGCCTTTCCGATCATTTTTACCACGTGCCTGCGAATCTCGGTGGCTTTTTGCTCCAGATTCTTTATGTCATGCATCCTTTATCACCTGTTAAACCTTTCTTGTTTTCGAGGGGCGCTCACAGGATCTTGGCGTCGCCCATGGCGCTCTTCCAGTCGCGCATAAAGTCGTCGATGCTCACATCGGTCATCGGATGCCAGAACATCTTTTTCATGGTTGCGTAGGGGATGGTGGCAACGTCGGCGCCGGCGCGCGCGGCCTCCGCCACATAGGTCGGCGTGCGCATGCTCGCCGCCAGCACCTGCGTTTTCACGCCCTGCACACGGTAAATCTCACAGATGTCGCGCAGCATTTTCAGCCCGTCCATCAAAACATCGTCCGAACGCCCCACAAACGGGCTCACATAAGTAGCGCCCACTTTGGCGGCCAGCAGCGCCTGGGCCGCGTCGTACACGGTGGTCACATTGGTTTTGATGCCCAGCTTGGACAGTTGGGCCACGGCGCCGATTCCGGCCTGCGTCAGAGGGATTTTCACCACCATGTTGGGATGCCACTTTGAAATTTCAATGCCCTCTTTTACCATTCCTGCGGTGTCCAGGGCCAGCACCTCGCCGCTTATGGGGCCGTCCACCATCTCGCAGATCTTGATCAGGGTCTCCTTCAAATCTTTCCCTTCGCGGGCAATGATCGAAGGATTGGTGGTAACGCCATCCACGATGCCAAGGTCGTTCATCTCTTTGATTTCGTCCAGGTTTGCGGTGTCAATAAAAAATTTCATGGTTCTCTTCTCCTTGCTTTTTTAGTCTTCAAAATGAACACACAAAGGCGAAAGTGCATGCGCTGTGGAATGTGCAAATCGTCTTATGTTTGTGTCCTAAGCTTACAAAATTTTATGAAAAAATAAAATACCCAATCTTTTGAAAGCTGCACTCTATTTTCTCATTTTCGAAGCAAAACATAAAAAATTTAAATATTTTATGTTTTATTTGTATTTTTTATTGTTTTTGTTTGCGTTTGTACTCTGCGGCCGTAATTCCCACGTATTGCTTAAACGTCTTACTAAAATACGATACGCTGTCAAAGCCCACCTGGTAGCTCACCTCGCTCACACGGCTGTCGGGATATTTTGTAAAGCACTCTTTCGCATGCTCCACCCGTGTTTGATTGAGATATTCAATCACGTTCACACCCGCCACCCGCTTGAACAGCGTGCTGAAATAGTTGACGCTCAAGTTCGCATTTGCGGCTACGCTTGCCAGGCTGATTCTCTCGGCGTGGTGCTCCTCCAGGTAGCGGATAGACTTCACGATCGCCTCGTTGCGCACCACCTCGTCCGAGGCCTGCAGCACCATCTTTTTGTATTTGTCGAGGAACCCCCCAACCCACGTCTCCAGTTCAAAAACGTCGATTTTCTCGGTGATATCCGTATAGGCAAACAGCCGATCGATGTCGGCGGAGGTAAAGTCCAGCCTGCGCAGAACATTTGTGCACTGGTTGACTACGTTTATAAAATCATTTTTTACAATTTTGGGAAGCACGCTGCGGCTCTCTTTAAAGCTGCGGAAAATCTCCTCGCACGTTCGGCTGATCTTTTCGAGCTCGTTGTACTCAATGGCTCTTTTCATTTCGTCAAACAGCGCATCCACGCGCTCGTCCTTTTGGCGCGTGAGAAACACATGCTCCGCCTCGCCCCAGCGCACAATTTTCGGCCGCTGCATATAAAACCAGCATTCATTGCAGACCCGCAGCTCTTCATACAGTTTTTTAAAATTTTCATAGTCGGCTTCCACGCGGCTGATGGAAGCAAAGCAGGGCACCTTCAGGCAGGATTCCACGGTGGCCACCATCACCTTGACATAGTTTTCAATCCAATCTGCCTCTTGTGTGTGGTACACCACGCTCAGGATCTGATGGTCAATGTACCGAAACGTCGGCACATCGGAAAAATCCTCCCCCGTATGGCCAAACAGACGATAAACGCGGTCAATATTTGCCGCCTCACGCTTGGGCACCGCAAAGCAGCAGAGCGTATACCCCTGTGTGGGGAAACGTTCCCTGAGCTTTTCCAGCATGCGGCTGTCGGCCGGATTGAGCAAAAGGCGCCGGAAGTCCTGGGCGTTGTCTGCCCTTTGCTCTGCGGAGGGGCCCTCCCCCACCGCAGAAAGCAGCATTTCGCTGCGCAGCGCGCCCAAAAGCTCCTGCAGCTCCGCCGCACGAAATGCAGCTTTGAGAAGATAGTCAAAGGCGCCCAGCTTCATGGCGGCGCGCACATATTTGTACTCGTCCCGATTGCTGATGACAATGGTCTTTACACGCAGCTCCTGCCGCTGTATCTCCCGCATCACCTCCAAGCCGTCCATTCCCTGCATGCAAAGATCCAGCAAAAGGATGCACGGCGCGCAGGCGCGCACCAGCTCAAGCGCCTCGGTGCCGCTCTCCGCCTCGCCCGCCACCTCCATGCCCAGGGCTTCCCAGGGAACAGAGCTTCGAATTCCGGCGCGCACAAGCGGCTCGTCGTCCGCAATCACCACTCTGTACATTCCCGTTCTTCGCCTCCCTCTTTGCCGCAAGCCGCGTGCATTGGTGAATTTTGCATAAAAATGATAAAAAACCGCAAGAAAAAGCTTTGCTGTGCAATTGTGCCCCGGCCCTCCAAAATGGTATAATTTTATTGTTCATTCCATTGTTTCAGGAGGAGGCCCCATGAAGCTTATGATCGACAGTGCCGATGTGGAAAGCATCCGGCGCTCACACGAAACCTTTCCCCTGAGCGGCGTGACCACCAATCCTTCCCTTTTGGCAAAGGCAGGCAGGCCGCCCTACGAAGTGCTCCGCGCAATTCGCAGCTTGATCGGAACAGAAGAGCTGCATGTGCAGGTTGTGGGCACAGACGCCGCCGTGATGCTGCAGGAGGCCGCCTGCATTTGCGCCGCCCTGGGCTCCGAAACCTACGTGAAGGTGCCGGTAACCCCGGAGGGCCTCAAGGCGATCAAGGAGATGAAGCAGGCGGGCTACCGGGTCACTGCCACCTGCATTTATACACAGCTGCAGGGTTATCTGGCCGGACAGGCCGGGGCAGATTACGCCGCCCCCTATGTCAACCGCATCGACAATTTGGGCGGCGACGGCGCGCTGACCGCAATCGGGCTTCAGGATCTCTATCGCGCCAACGGGCTGCCCACGCAGGTGCTGGCCGCCAGTTTTAAAAACTGCCGTCAGCTGCTGCAGATTGCCGCCCGGGGCGTAGGAGCCGCAACGCTGCCGGCTGAAATTCTGGACCAAGCGCTGCACCTGGATGCCGTAAGCGCCGCGGTGGACGCCTTCCGGCAGGATTTTGAAAAGCTGGCCGGCAGCGGCGCCACCATGCTGTTTTGAGGAAAGGATCCCGCTATTCGCGCTGTCTTTCTTCAATGGCCGCGATCATATCGATGCGTCCCTGATGGCGCCCGCCGAGGAACTCCGCGTCCAGCCAGGCATCGACGATCATCTTTGCCAGCTCAGTGCCGATCACCCGCGCGCCAAACGCAAGGATGTTGGTGTTGTTGTGCTCCTTGGAGAGCTGGGCGGAATAAGGCTCACTGCACACTACAGCGCGAATTCCCTTTACCTTGTTTGCGGCGAGGGAAATTCCCACGCCGGTGCCGCAGATGAGAATTCCGCAGTCCGCCTCCCCGCGCTGCACCGCCAGCGCCACGCGCTCCCCGTAGACAGGATAGTCGCACATCTGCGGCGAATTCGTTCCGCAATCCACCACTTCATGGCCCCGGCGGGCCAGATGTTCAAGCAGCACCCGTTTCATTTCAAGCGCTGTGTGGTCGTTTCCAAAGGCGATCCTCATGTCTTTTGCGCTCCTTTTTATGCTTTAATGCCCCGGCGCGGACAGGCTTTCCGCACCGGGGTATTTTGTTTGCGGAAAACGTCCGTTACGCTCCGAACTGTTCTTTCAAAAACACAATTCCCTCCCGCATGGCCTCAATGCGGGAGGCCATGGACACATCCTCCATCTGATCTCGCCACATGCGGAAATTGTAGGTGGCCATGTCGTCAAAAGTCATCACGGTCTCCATCGTCACCGTGGTGTCGTAGCCGATTTCCCGCAGTACATCGCCGATTTCCCGCCAATTGAATCGCGTATTGTGATACGGAATCTTCCGGTTGGGCTCCGACACATGAAACTGGCCGATATGCCCTTTTGCCGCGCGAATTGCCGCCGGGATATCGTCCTCCTCAATGCCCATGTGGAACATGTCAAGAAGCAGGCCGCAGTGCGTGCTCTCCACCTGCCCGATAAACGCCAGGCCCTCATCGACCGTGTTGATGATATAATTTTCAAAGCGATTGAGAATCTCAAGATTAAGCCGGATGTTGTAGCTCTCGGCCGTGGGCATCACACGGCGCAGGCTTTCGACGCAGCGCTCCGCCCGCTCGCGCTTGATCTGCGGAGTGATCACGTCTTTTGTATAGTCGGTGGGCCAGTTGGCATAAAGCACACCGCCTATCTCCGTACCGCCCAGCGCCGCCGCCGCTTCGATGGCCCGTTTGAGGTGTTCCTCCGCGTAGTGCCGTGCAAAGGGATCGGGCATGCGCATATCGAGCCCCAGAGGATAGCCGTAGCAGAACAGCAGCTGAAGGCCCATATCCTCCGCCATCCTGCGGATCTCGGCGGTTTTTTCCTTATTCCCGTTCAGCGTTTCATCCGGCGGGCGAAACTCAACCGTGTCGGCGCCGGTCGCCTTTACCTGCTCAAAAAAAGTTTTCAGATCGTCCGGGTCAAAGTATTTGCCCCAGGTCATGCGGTGAACACCGTATTTCATTGTACTCCCCTTTATTCCATATTGGTGTGGCGAATGGACAAATCCGTTTCCCGCCAGCCGTGCCTGCACATCGTTTTGCAGACCGCATAGTCCAGCGCCACCAGCAGGCACTGCCCATAAAGCAGCCCGCGCTGCTGCGCCGAAGCCCGGCCAGGCTCCATGCCCGGAAAATAAAACGCCGCCTCGCTGCACTTTTGAATCGCCGGTGCCTCCGGCACGCTGGTGAGCGCCAGCACACAGACGCCGGCGCGGCGGGCCCGTTCCATGCGAAACAGCAGGGCCTCATCTGCACCGTCCCCGCAGGAAACCACCCATACATCGCCCTGCGCACACTCCGGTGAAGTAACTTCGCCCGCCACATACACACGCTTTCCCATATGATGCACGCGCATTGCGTAGCAGCTCAAAAGCAGCTGCTCCCTGCACGGCGCGTCAAAAAAGACACGCGGCGCGGCATCCACCCGGGCGATCAGCTCGTCCAGCTGTGCTTCCTGCACGGCCTCCAGTGCGCAGGCCAGCTCTGCGAGCACCGTCGCTTTGGCACTTGGCACATCAAGCTTCGGGCAGGCCAAAAGCGCGCAGGTCACATCGAATACCAGCAGGCCGATCTGCTCGAGTGCGGAGCACATTGGCTGCACGCTCTGCACAGCACTGTCCGCCGCCATCGTTTTCGCCTTTGCCTCCACAAACAGATCGGCCAGCGCGCCCACCGGCCCGGCCCGGTTTGCTGTAAAAGCGGCCACGCGGGCTTTGTTTTGCCGCGCCACCTGCAGAAAGCGGGTAGAGGATTTCGGGTCTCCTCCGGTGGGCGTCACAACGAGGAGATCGCCCGCTCCGATCGGCGGCGCGGTGACGTCGCCCACCACCCGCACCTCATACCCCTGCGCCGCAAGCTCGGCCGCAAACGCTTTAAGTATCAGCCCCATGCGGCCTTGCCCTGCACCAAGATATGCGGGGCCTCCCGAACTGCCTGGGCCAGCCGCAGAATCTGGGAGTCCTCCACCTGTGCAAGGCCGTCCGTCAGCTCGTTCAGAATCGCCCTTTGCACCGTTTCGGGCTTTTGCATCTCCCGGCCCTTACTGCGCCAGCTTCTGCACGGCTTCGATCTCTTTTGCGCTGAGCGTATACAGGTCGCTGTTGTCCATGCCGGTGCTGGAATCCTCGATCAAGATCATTTTTGTATCCTTTGTGGTGATGGTGTTGTGCCACAGCGTCGCCGGGATGTTGTACACTTTGTTCGGCTCCATCACAACTTTGCTCAGTTGGAGGCCCTCCGGCGTTTCCTTGGCAGAAATCAGCGTGCAGGAGCCGGCCACCAGCACGAACAGCTCGTCTGTCTGGTTGTGGCGCTCCAGCATGTCAATACCGGTAATGTCGTTGGCAGGCTTCCAATTCTTAATGCCTACCGTCCACTTCTCATTTTCAAAAACGCGGTGCATCCCTTCGCCGGAAAACTCATAAGATTCGATTTTCATAATACACACTCTCTTTCTTTTGTTGCACAAGGCCGTCGTTTCTTGAAACGAGGTATTGCGGAGGTCCCCGCATTCGCCGGGATCCGCAATACCTCGCCCCGTTCATTCAGTTTTCAACGCACATCCGCGTTTAATCGCCGTGCAAAGCCGCGTTCATCGTGGCCAAAGCGTCTTCCGCACTGATCTGCCCCATCAGCGCCTGCTGATTGGTGGGGGCCCACACGTTGTTGATAAACTCGGTGAGGGTGTCTGTGGGAGGAAGAACGCCCGCATAATTCAGCGCTTCCGCCGCTACTGCCTGGAACTTGTTGCTCTTGAATTCCTCTGTGGCCGTAACGTTGTCCGTGCCAAGGCCCTTGCCGGTTCCCTTGAACCACATGGTGCCGCCTTCGCCGGTGACCATATACTTATAGAATTCAAACGCGGCGTCTTTGTTCCCGCACTGCTCATAAACCACCAGCTCCGTATCGCCCGCGCAGGTCCACTGGCCCTTATCGCTGCCCGGCACCACAAATGCATCCACATCGTCGCCAAAGGTATCCACCCAGGTTGCATAGGAGCCGATGTGGTGGATGATCATCGCGGTGAGGCCGGTTTTGAAGCCGTCCACCATTTCCGCATAGGCGGCGCTGGTGGCCGATTCCGGTGTGTAACCGTTTTTGTAAATATCCAGATAAGCATTGTACGCTTCCACAGCCTCCGGCGTGGTCAGATCCTCCCAGGTGGCGCCATAAGGATAGAGGAAGTTGCCCAAATGCTCCTGTCCGCCGCCCGCGCCGCGCATGCCATAACCGTAAACGTCAGTTTTGCCGTCGCCGTCAGTGTCCATGGTGCATTTTTCGATCGCGCTCAGGAACTCGTCAAACGTAGTGGGCACTTCTATGCCCGCCTGCTCAAAGTAAGAGGGACGATAGTACACATACAGGCCTTCCAGCGTCCAGGGCAGCATGGAAGTTTTGCCATCGCCCGTCGCATTCGTCATCATTTCCCACACATTGTCGCCCAGCTGGCTTTTATCCTCCCATGCGTCGATATAGGAAGACATATCCGCATACAGTTCGTTGGCAGCAAAAGTTTTGCCCGCCTGCAGCTTCATGGTGGACAGGTCCGGGCCGCCGCCGCCCATAATGGCGTTGAACGTGGAATCGGTAAATCCGCCGCTGTCCCACGGATACTCTTCGGCTGTCACAGTGATGTTTTTGCCGTTGGTCTCGTTAAAATTCTTCACGATGCTCTGCATCAGGTCGGATTGCTCGGTATTGTCGGCCCAATACCAAAACGTGAGCGAAACAGGCTCGTCTGCCGCCGGCACCGACCCCGCCGCAGAAGACGCCGGAGCTGTGCTGGCGGAGGAAGCCGTGCCGCCGCAGGCAACCAGGCCCAGAGCCATCACGAGCGCCAGTAGGATTGCAAGTGCTTTTTTCATTTGTTTACCTCTCCTTTTATTGTTCTATTTCACCTCTTCCCCCGAAAGGGGAAGCTGGACTTTTCTCTAAGGGCAGCCGCCTCAGCCCTTTACCGCGCCGGCGGTCAAGCCCGCCACAAGGCGTTTTTGCGCAAAGAAGAACATAATACACACGGGGATAACCGCTACCGTGCCGCCTGCGCACAGCATATCCCACTCAACCCCCAATTGCCCGATCAGACTGTTGAGGGCCACCGGAATGGTGCGCGAGGCCGGGTTTGTGAACATGGATGCCAGCGTATATTCGTTCCACGCCTGCATAAACATATACACGCCGGCAGCCAGCAGACAGGGGGTGAGCACCGGCAGGAATATCCGGATAAACGCGCTCACCCGGTTGCACCCGTCCACAAGCGCCGCCTCCTCCAAGGAAAACGGCACATCCCGTATAAAGCCCTGAATCAACCACACGGAAAACGGAATGGTGAACGTTGTGTAGGCCAGCACCAAGCCGCCCGGCGTGTACAGCAGCCCAAGCTGCCGCATGATGGAGTACAGCGGAATCATCAGCAGCACGGTGGGAAACATGTTGTTGGATAGAAACATCGCCATGAGCACTTTGCGCCCGGGAAAGTTATAACGTGAAAACGCGTACGCCGCCAGTGTGGAAACCAAAAGTGAAAGCAGCATCGTGAGCACAGCCACAATCAAGCTGTTCTTCATGTATTTCAAAAAATCAAAATATCCAAACAGCTTTTCATAGGTTGCCCAAGTGAATTCTTTGGGCCAATACACCAAGGGATTCGCGTAAATTTCCGCATTCGTTTTTACGGAAGTAACAAACATCCAATAAAACGGAAACAGCAGAAAAAGCAGAAATACCGTTATCGGGAGCACCAGCCCGAAAAATGTTTTGCACGCAGACTTTACCGTATGTTGTCTCATTTTTCCCTCTCCATCTGTCTCGGACTATAAGCGGATCTTCGGCCATCGCCGGTCCGGCGCTACTGTTCGTTTTTGAAGGTAGACTTCAAATACGGCACCGCCACCACCAGCATCAGCAGCGTCATCAAAACCGCCATCGCCGATGCATAGCCCAAATTCAGCACATGTGCCTTTTGGTAAACATACACACTGAGCGTTTGGGTGGCATACGCCGGGCCGCCCGCCGTCATGTTCTGGATGATATCCACGGAATTCATCACCCAGATCACACGAAGGAGCAGCGTTACAAACAGCGTATTTTTAATGGAAGGCAGCGTAATGCGAAACAGCTTTTGAAAAAAGTTTGCTCCGTCAATGTCCGCCGCTTCGTACATATCCGCAGACACTCCCTGCAGAGCAGCCAGCAGCATCAGCGCAAAGAACGGGATGCCCTGCCACACCACGGACACGATCGTTGCCGGCAGCGCGGTCTCCATCCGGGAGAGAAACGGAATGCCATCCTGCAAAATTCCGAGCTTTATAAGAAGGTCGTTGATAACGCCGTAATCTCCGTCGTACAGCCAGCGCCATACCAGGCCGATCAAAACGCCCGGCGTAACCCACGGCACCATGGACAGCGCCCGCACAACCCCGCGCCCCCGGAAGGAGCGGTTCAGGATCAGCGCCAGGATAAAGCCCAGCAGAAATTGGAAGCCCACGCCAAAAAACACCCACAGCAGCGTTCTTCCAAACGACGGCCAAAACTGCGAATCCTTTGTAAGAATCTCAATGTAATTGCTCAGGCCTATAAACGCCGTTTTGTTTGGATAGCGCATATCATAAAATTTGAAGCTCATCAGAATGGCTTCGAGCACCGGCACAAACACCACACCCACCATAATAATCAGCGCGGGTGCGAGCAGCAGGTACGGATAGATCTGCAGTTTCTTTCTCGGCATAGCTTTCACACGGTCCCTTCTCTGTCGTCTGATTTAGTGTCGCCAAGCAGGTTGATCTCATCAATCGCAGCATAGATATGAGCCGTCACTGCGTTTTTGACAAGAAATATATCTCTTTTGGCAAGTGCCTTGTAAATCTCCTGATGCGCCCGCTGCGCCCGTTTGTAATTCTCTTCCGCCTCGTGCAGCAGCACAGAGCCCTTTTCGATCGTCTCATAAATCACCGGCATCAGCTGGCTGAACACAGAGTTCTTCGCGCTTTTGGCAATCAGCGTGTGGAACTCGATGTCCAGCGTCAGGCGTGCGGGATCCTGGTATTCCACGTGCTGCATCTGCGCGGCAATTTTCCCCAGCTTCTGAAGCTCTTTGGAAGTGGCCCGCTGTGCCGCCAGCATCGCGATTTGCGGCTCCAGCAGCAATCTGGCTTCAAATACGCCCTCTGTAAGCTCTTTCCGGTCCACATACCGCAGCCCCAGGGGGTCTTCGCCCATGCCTGTATTGTCGCTTATATAAGTGCCGTCGCCCTGGCGAATCACAATTACGTTCTGCGCTTTCAGGGTTTTCATCGCCTCGCGAATCGTCGGGCGGCTCACCCGATACCACTCCGCAAGCTGCATTTCGCTGGGAAGTTTCGTCCCCGGCTTCATGCCCTCTTTAATAATCATTTCATTGATCTGCTGCGCAACGGCCACCGACAGCAGGCTTCTGTTCTTTTCTGTATCCGGCATATGCTTTTCCGCCCGCATTCTTTGGCGGGCATTCCTTCTTGTCTGGCAGAATTTTAAGTTAATTTTATTTTATATACTCGTAAGATGTTTGTCAATTGAGATGTAAGCATTGTTACCATTTTTATTTATATCACTAGATATTTTTTATTGTCTTTGTGAGTAATTCCGAAAATATAAGAAGATAACCGCGAAATTCATCTTACAACTTTTTGAATTTTTTACCTTTATCTATAAGTTTCGGCCAGAAATTCAGAGTGCAGCCTTCCCCCAACGTAAAATTTTTTGCTGAAACCGCGGCACTTTCTGTCCGCGGTTTCAGCGGCCGGCGCAGGTTATGGAAGCACAAAAAAACATCTTGACATTTAATTGCAGGTACTGTAAAAGGATATGGCAGTGTTCCGAAAGGCTCATGTTTGCGCCCATAGCTCAGGTGGATAGAGCAACTGCCTTCTAAGCAGTGGGCCAAGGGTTCGAGTCCCTTTGGGCGCACCAATATGGTGGGTGTAGTTCAGTTGGTAGAGCGCCAGATTGTGGTTCTGGTTGTCGTGGGTTCGAGTCCCATCTCCCACCCCATTAAAACAAGAACGGCAAATTCGAAAGGGTTTGCCGTTCTTGCATACTGGGCTGTCGCCAAGGGGTAAGGCAACGGACTTTGACTCCGTCATTCCGCTGGTTCGAATCCAGCCAGCCCAACCATCGGCGGCGGGGCCATTGTGCCCTGCCGCTTTTTTCTTTTTCAAAACGACGCACCCGTCCGTGCAAAGGCGGATATCTGTTTCGTTTATGCAGCACACGTCGCCGCGAACTCTATTTTGTTCGCGGCGTTTTTTCGAAAATCGCCGTTCGCTCCATTTCGTTGCTCCTCCCTTTCCCCGTAAAATCTTGCTGCGCAAGCTTTCGTCGGGCCCCATTTGACGTGTGTTTGCACCGTCTGCAGGGTATCCATTCCCTCCGCGCCGTACAAAAAGCTCCGCGATGCTTTTTGTACTGATCGTAGCAGAACTGAATGATGCTGTTGCGCTTGACCAGGCCGATGAAGCTGTTTTTCCCGTCGATAACAGGCACGAAGTTCTGGCGCATGGCCGCGGCAATGAGCTGCTCCATGCCGGTGTCCACCGATACACATTCGAGGAGGTATATCGTGTATGGCTTACACACTTTTAATTGCTGATGACGAACAGGAAATCCGCAAGGGACTGTGTACTTGTTTTCCATGGGAACAGCTTGGCTTTAAGCTCATCGCCCAAGCTGAGAACGGTCGTGCTGTACTCGATGTCGTTGCACAGAAAAAAGTCGATGTCATTTTATGTGATATTTGTATGCCCGTTATGTCTGGATTGGAAACTGCCAAAGAAGTTTACCGCCGCAAGCTTGAAACGATTTTTGTTTTGTACACTGCATTTCGCGACTTTGACTATGCGCAAGAAGCCTTGTCCTATGGTGTACGGTATTATTTGCTAAAATCAACACCGTATCGTGAAATGATCGATTTTTTTGAAACCTTAAAAAAAACACTTGATGAACAAAGGGCAACCCAAGCAGATCGGCCTTTTTCTATTGCGGAAGCTTCTGGATACTATCCGGGTATTTTGACCGCAATCAAGCAATATATTGATGATAATCTCGCCGGTGCCACACTGGAAGGCGCAGCTGCAGCGATTGGGAAAAGCACGTCATTTACCAGCAAATTTTTTCACCAGCAGGAAAAACTTTCTTTTGGAGATTATCTGCAAAGCCGCCGTATGGAACAAGCCATTATTCTTCTTCGCGACTATAGCCTCAAAACATATGAAATTAGCGAGATCGTAGGCTATGCTACGCCTAAGAGTTTCAGCCGCACCTTTCGACAGTACTACGGTATCAGCCCGCAGGAGTTCCGGCGCGGTGTGCAATCGGTCGAAATGGAGGCGAAAGCTTGAACAGTAAATTGCACAGTTACTTCTTTCGACGAAGATTATTGCGGAACATTGCGTTAATGCTTTTACCCTTGCTTTTTCTTTCTTTTGCTTCTGTATACATTGTTTCCTCATATATGACGCAGGATGCGAAAAAGCAAAATCAGGCAAGTCTCATGCAAATACGCCAAACGATCGAAGTTGTCTTCGATGAGCTCGACGTGCTGATGCTTGGTTTTGATTCTGATGGAGAAATGTCAAAACAACTTCGGGAAATCGTCCACACTGACCAACTCACAGCAGAGCAGGTTATTATGCTTCGCATGTTGCGCAGCTTTGTTGCTTCCACTGCGAATGATCGCACAGTACGCGGAGGACGTGGCGTTATTGTGATGAATATCCTTCCACGCTATTTTAACGACCGTTTGGAAGCATTATGCAGCTATGAAAATCAACACTTACTGATTTTAAACGAACAGAATCAAACTCTTTTTTCCAGTTCTGACATTGAAGTTTCTGAGCTTCTCACCTCTGGTGTGTTGGTTGACGACAACCAAAGCTTTATACATGGCGACAATTATATCAACACTGTATATTCAGAGCATTACGGATTACGCTATATTTCACTCACTCCGCTTTCCGATCTGTATGCACTTCCAAGACGGCTACAGACAATCTCGATTTTTGTTTGCATATTCATTGCATTGCTGAGCATCTGTTTGGCATACAGCCATAGCCGTAACACAGACAAACGATTGAAAAAAATCTATGAAACATTTGATGCGGCCATAAATAACACGCCGCTTCCGCCTTTGCCCTCAAAAATTGACGATGAATACAGTTATATTACTCAGAATCTTCTTAACACTTTTATCCAACAAAACTACTTGACCGTACAACTCAATGAGCACCATTACAGGTTAAAAAACATGGAGCTCCTTGCACTTCAGGCTCAGATCAATCCGCATTTTATGGTCAATACCTTACGTACAATATTCTGGAAATCGCTTGCTCTCACGCAAGGAAAAATGAATAGTGTTAGCGACATGATAGAAAATTTGACGCTCCTTTTGTCCTTAAGTCTCGGTAGCCCGAACGAAACGCTGAGTGTGCGTGAGGAATTAAAAGTGACCTGCGCCTATATTTCCATCCAAAAGATCCGCTTTAGCGGGCGTTTTGATGTATGGTTGGATGTCGATGAAGAAGCCCTTGAATGTCCTATTTTAAAATTGATACTACAGCCTTTGGTCGAGAACGCCATCTTGCATGCATTCCCCAGCGATGGTGACGCAGGTACTATTGGCATCCAAATTTTATTTGACGCAGAAAAGGATATGCTGCATATCGCCATTTCTGACAATGGGTGTGGAATGGAGGACGAACAGCTCAAATCCATCCAGCCAAAACTATCACAAAACTACGAAGACAGCCCAGAACATATTGGACTTTACAACACTGTCAAGCGTATTTCATTGTATTACTCTGAGCATCTCGCATTACGGATTGAAAGCGAGATAGGGCTTGGCACCAATATCTATTTTGATCTTCCAATCAACAGAAATTCTCTTGATGAATAATAGGAGGCAGTATTATGACAACTTTCAGTGCCACGCTGGTTCAAACAATTTTAAGCCGCTTTCCCGACCCCGATTCATTTCCATACCGTTCTTGGTGTTATCCGCAGGGATTAATGCTATGGGGGATGATCCGTCAATGGGAATGTACCGCAGATAACCGCTTACGCATCTATGTATTACAATACGCGAACGAACACACCGCTGAAAACGGGAGCATTTCCGGTTTTTCCGGCAATAGCATGGACGATATGATGGCTGGCTCCATTCTTGCATGGGCTTATGAGCAAACCCATGAACGCAGGTACCAGCTTGCATGTGAAAAAATATTTTCCTGCTTTAAAGGCTACCCGCGAACCTCCGCTGGGGCTTTCTGGCATTCGCGGAATCTGCCCGGAGAATTCTGGGTAGACGGCGTATTTATGGGACAAATGTTCCTATTGGAGTATGCACGTGTATTTGGAGCTGCGGAAGAATGCTGGCAGGAAACAGCCAAACAAATTCGTCTTGCACATCAGTGCTACCAAAAAGGCGACACTGGTCTGCTTTATCATGCTTTCTCTGAAAACCCAAACACCACATGGGCAGATCCGCACACGCAATGCTCTCCGGAGGTTTGGTCCGAGGGGCTTGGATGGTACGCACTTATCCTTACCCGCGCGTTTCAACGTATTCCGCCCGAGCATCCTGCGCATACAGAAATCGCCCAGCATTATACTAATTTACTAAAGGCGTTATTACGCACGCAAGATTCGCAGAATGGATTATGGTATCAGGTCGTTGACCGCTCCGCCGAACATGATAACTGGTGCGATTCTTCAGGAAGCGCTATGTTTGCCTATGCACTTTTATGTGCTCTGCCCCATCAACTCATCGACCGCAAAGCCTGTTATGACGCTGTTCAACGCGCCTATCGCGGCCTTCTGAAAAACATGAAAACCGGGTCTGACGGCCTATTGGATATTTACGATGCCTGCGACGGTTTATGTGTTCAGCCGGACTATGACCATTATGTATTTTACCCCAAGCGCGTTAATGCAAAAGAAGCTGTCGGTGCAGTTCTATGGTTTCTCGTGGAATATGATCATTTTTTCATTATCTAGATACTTGATACCACTATTGTGTTACAAACAAAAGTTTTCCAGCTGTTACGCTGCTGACGAAGAAAAAACACCGGTTCCTAAAATGGTGCACCTGTCCTATGGAAAGGTTCAAACAATCAAAATAATCAATTGTGGGTTTTAGACGCATGGGGATAAACCAATAATGCTACTAATTTTGAACCCAGATTAAATTCTAAAAACATATTGGTTACTGCTCTTAGCCCCGTTGGCCCTCCAACGGGGCTGCTTTTGTATGTATCCGGCAT
>Ga0129308_1001629_pt1 | contig 22440 bp, 23 predicted proteins | sample L827metagenome_FD_94440 | JGI IMG/M metagenome (GOLD analysis project Ga0129308, IMG submission 94440) | Ring-tailed lemur group fecal microbial communities from Wisconsin, USA - L827 metagenome | ecosystem: Host-associated > Mammals > Digestive system > Large intestine > Fecal | place: USA... | reverse complement strand
TGTGTTTTCTTTTGTGGTTGCCAGACCATCTTCAGATTAACACAGGAGGTTTTTCTCGCATATACTAAAGTATTTTTCCCACCCCCAGTTGAACTGGGGGTTTCATTGGCGCTAAAGCACCAAACAGTGAATCCTCCGTATGGTTACGGCCATACGGAGGATTCATTGTATGAAAAGGCCCCCGCCTGATAGGCGGGGGCCCTGCTCCCATGTCACGTCCGGTCCGGATATTTGGCGCAGAGTTGGTCCAGCTCGTCGATGAGGGCGGTCATCTCCGCCTTGGTCATCCGGGCTTCCAGCTCGGCGGTGTCATTGCCGTCCATGGTGTTGGGCAGGTAGAAGGACACATCCACCTGGAAGCCGTCATCCACCGCTTGGGCTCCCACTTCAAAGTAGGGCTCCACAAATGTGCTCACATAGTAGTCCTTGATCCCGGCATTCAGCACCTTCAGTCCGGCGGTCATCTCCCGCAGTTCATAGGTGAGCAGGCAGCTGTTGGAATCCTTCACCACATTGCCGTCCTCATCCGTCCAGGTGCAGCGAAGCACCAGCCAGTTGCGGTCGTCGCTGGTGGGGTCGCCGCCGTCGGCAGGAAATTCATAGTTCACAATATCCAGCTTCAAGCTGGCCTCTTCATTTTGAAACAGCATGGTCTCTCTCCTTATTTGTCATTGTGGTGGACAGCGTAAAATTCGTCGTAGTCCTTCAGCATCAGCTGCAGCAGTGCCGGGGTGTCCAGGCCGTAGGGGCAGCGGGACTTGCAGGCGTTACAGTGGACACATTCTTCCACCTTGTGCATTTTGGCGTACCACTCGTCGCTCATGTACTTCTGGTAAGGAGACCTGCGCAGCAGGGCGCTCATGCGGGCGGCCTGGGGGATGTCGATCCCGGCGGCGCAGGGCAGGCAATAGCCGCAGCTGCGGCAGAAGTTTCCCGCCAGCTCCTGGCGGTCATGGTCAATGACGGCCTGGAGCTCCGGCGTCATACGGGGCGCCTTTTCCGCCAGCGCCAGCCACTGGTCCAGCTCCCACTCATGCTGGATGCCCCAGATAGGCACGACGTTATCGTACTGGTTCATGAAGGCGCAGCAGGCCTCGGCGTTGTTCAAGAGGCCGCCGGAAAGGCCCTTCATGGCGATAAAGCCCATGTCCGCGGCTCTGCACCGCGCCACCAGGTCAAAATCCTGCTCCGATGCCAGATAGCAGAAGGGAAATTGCAGCGTCTCAAAATTGCCGGAGGCAATGGCCTCCCTGGCCACGCCCAAACGGTGGTTGGTGATGCCGATGTGGCGGATATAGCCCTTCTCCTTCATCTCCAGGGCGGCGGCGTAGGGGCCGTCCGGGTCAGCGGGGTCCGGCAGGACAGCGGGATTATGGAACTGAAAGAGGTCGATATAATCCGTCCGCAGGCTGCGAAGGCTCTGCTCAATGTGGCTGAGGACTGTCTTTTTGTCCTTGCCGGCGCTCTTGGTGGAAATAACGACCTTCTGCCGCACGCCCTCCAGCGCTTCGCCCAGCTTTTCCTCGCTGTCGGTATAGGCGTTGGCGGTGTCGAAGTAGTTAATGCCCCCGTCCACAGCACGGCGGACCAGCTTTACCGCCTCCGCCCGGGAAATGCGCTGGATGGGCAAAGCACCGAAAGAAGTCTTGGTGACACAAAGTCCAGTTTTACCCAGAGTGATGTTTTCCATACTCGTTCCTCCTGACACGCCAAAAGCGGCGCTTTTTCATATTGATTAGTGTATCACACTTTCTCCTGTTTGCAAACCTGGACGGCTGTGATAAAATAAAGAAAATGAAAAACCCCGCCGGCGGCATAAGGAGGCGTCCCTATGGACAAGGAACTGCATTTAAAATTGACGGTACGGCTTTATACGGACGATAACCAGCGGTGTTTCGGCCCCGGCATCGCAACGCTTCTGGAGCGGGTGCGGGAGCATAAATCCCTGCGCTCCGCCGCGGCTTCCATGGGGATGGCCTACTCCAAGGCCTGGCGCATCATCCGCACAGCCGAGGATGTGTTCGGCTGCAAGCTGCTGGACTCCACCATCGGCGGCCGGGGCGGCGGAGGCGCGGTGCTGACGCCGGAGGCAGAACGGCTGCTGGCGGCGTATGAAGCGTATGTAGCTGATGTGACCGCCTACGCCCAGGGGAAATTTGAGGAGGCCTTCGGCTTTTACCGGGAACTGAAGCAATGAGAATATGAAAAGGACCGCCTGTTGGGCGGTCCTTTTTTACATGATGTACGGTCACTTCTGCGTGGGGTCTTCCTCGGTGGGGCTGGGAATGGGATGCTCCTTTTGCGCCACCATGGTTTGGATGAGCTCCACGGTGCCGCCAAGGCCCAGGTAGCTGGAGTCGATACAGAAATCGTAGCTTTCCACAGCGCCCCACTTCTGGGAGGAATAGTACTCATAGTAAGAGGCGCGGCGCTTGTCGGTCTTGATGATGAGCTTGCGGGCCTCCTCCGGAGAGATATTCTGCCGCTTGGCCACCCGCTGGATGCGCACATCCATGGGGGCGTGGATGAAAATGCTCAGATGGTTGGGATTGTCCGCCAGCGCATAGTCCGCGCAGCGTCCGATCATGACGCAGGGCCCCTGAGAGGCGATGTGGCGGATGGTATCGAAGGTCGCCAGGTACACCTGCTGCTCCAGGGAATCCCCGGCGCCGGTGCCGGGCAGGGCGAACATATAAGAGTCCATGGCAATGGAGTACAGCAGGCTCTTGGGCCGCTCGTCAAAGTTCTCGAAGATCTTTTCGCACAGGCCGCTCTTTTTCGCCGCCTCCTGCAAAAGCTCCTTATCATAAAACGGAATGCCCAGCTCCTTAGCCACGCGGATGCCCACTTCCTTGCCGCCGCTGCCGAACTGACGTCCAATGGTAATGATGGTCTTCATCGAGATCACTCCTCTCTTTGGTATTTTTATTATAGCGCATTTTGACCAAATCGTCAAACGAAAGCGCAAAGCAGGGTGACAGGTTTCCGAAAATGTGGTATTATACACCATATTTCGGCAAAGGAGCGATGCTCATGACACAACTGGAAAAAGCAATGGCCTACCTGGACCAATACCAGGGAGAAATGATGACCCTGTGGGAAAACCTGGTGCGGCTGGAGTCTCCCAGCAGCGACCCCGCTGCCGTGGACAAGCTGGCCAGCCATCTGGACACCTACTGCCGCGCCTTGGGGATGGAGACGGAGAAGTTCCGCCCGGAGGTCGCCGGCACCTGCCTGGCCGCCCAGACGGCTCCCGGCGACCTCTCCCCCGTGCTGCTGCTGGGCCATATTGACACCGTCCATCCCATTGGCAGCTTTCCCGGCGGCCCCTGGACCATCGGAGAGGATGGGTTCGTCCACGGTCCCGGTGCCCACGACTGCAAGGGTGGCCTGGTCATTGCCCTGTATGTCATCCGCGCCCTCCAGCACGCCGGCTTCGACCGCCGCCAGCTGAAGCTGGCCGTGGTCAGCGACGAGGAGACCGGCCACGCCCTCTCTCAGATGCAGTCCGTGGATTTCCTCCGCCGCCACGCGGAGGGCTGCGGCGCTGCCTTCACGTTTGAAAGCGGCCTTATGAGCGGCGACATCGTGACCCGCCGCAAGGGCGCCGTGGTGTTCAAGCTGACGGTGGACGGCATCGCCAGCCACTGCGGCACCGCTCCGGAAAAGGGCGCCAACGCCATCCGGGAGGCCGCGAAAAAAATCGTGGCCATTGAGGACCTGACGGACCTGGACCGGGTCATCTGCAACTGCGGCAAGATCAGCGGCGGCACCAGCGTCAACACCATTCCCGCCAAGTGCGTGGTGGACGTGTGCTTCCGCTTCCACACGAACCAGGACCGGGAAGATACCATTGCCAAGATCCAGGACATCTGCGGCCGGGTGGAAACGCCCAAGACCCACTGCACCCTGGGCACCTTCACAGGCTTCCCCGCCATGGAGGAGATCAACGGCACGGCGGAGCTGGTGAAGGTCTATCAGGACGCAAGTGAGTCCCTGGGCCTGCCCAGACCCGGCACCGTGGGCACCGCCGGCTGCTCCGACAGCGCCTACACCACCTCCATGGGCATTCCCACCCTCTGCGCCGTGGGCGTCCGGGGTGAGGGACAGCACTCCCCCAACGAGCGCGCCGACCCCGCCTCCCTGGTGACCCAGGCCAAGCGGCTGGCCGCCTCCATTCTCTCCCTGCCGGAGACATTCTGAGGAGGCGGTTTCCATGATGACCCAATTGGATGTGGCCCTGGCCTATCTGGACCGGTGCCAACAGGAGATGCTGCGCCTGTGGGAGACCATTGTGCGGCTGGAGACCCCCAGCGCCGACCCGGAGGCCGTGGACAAGCTGGCCAGCCACCTGGATACTTACTGCAACGCCCTGGGCATGGAAACGGAAAAATTCCGCCCGGAGGGCGCCGGCACCTGCCTCTCCGCCTGGACGGCGGAGCGGGAGCTCTCTCCCGTGCTGCTGCTGGGACATATGGACACCGTTCACCCCGCAGGAAGCTTTCCCGGCGGCGCCTGGATAGAGAAGGATGACGGCTGCGTCTACGGCCCCGGTGTCCACGACTGCAAGGGTGGCCTGGTCATCGCCCTGTACGTCATCCGGGCTTTGCAGTACGCAGGCTATGACCGGCGGCAGCTGCGTCTGGCTCTCGCCAGCGACGAGGAGACGGCCCACACCCTCTCCAAGCGGAAGGTGGTGGACTATCTCCAAAAAACCGCCGGCGGCTGCGGCGCCGTCTTCACCTTTGAAAGCGGCCTCATGAGCGGCGATGTGGTGACCCGCCGCAAGGGCGGCGGTATCATGAAGCTGACGGTGGAGGGCATCGCCAGCCACGCCGGCACCGCCCCGGAAAAAGGCGCCAGCGCCGTGCTGGAGGCCGCCAGGAAAATCGTGGCCATCCACGCCCTGTCGGACCCCGCCCATGTCACTTACAACTGCGGCATCATCCACGGCGGCACCAGCGCCAACGTGGTACCGGACCACTGCGAAGTGTCCGTGGCCATCCGCTTCCACACCAACCAGGACTGCCAGGAGGCCATGGAGAAGCTGGGTGCCATCTGCGGCACGGTGGAAACCCCCGGCACCCGCTGCACCCTGGGTCCCCTGGTGGGCTTCCCCGCCATGGAGGAGACGGAGCGGACGGCGGAGCTGTTTGAGGTCTACCGCTCCGCCAGCGAAGCCCTGGGACTGGGCACTCCCGGCACCGTGTACAGCGCAGGCTGCTCCGACAGCGCCTATACCACCGCCCTGGGCATCCCCACCCTCTGCGCCGTGGGCGTTCTGGGGGAAGGCCAGCACTCCGTCCATGAGCACGCCCAAATCGCTTCCCTGCTGACACAGGCCAAGCGGCTGACGGCGGCGATTCTGACTCTGCCGGATAGTTTTTAACAAAAAGAGACCCGCTGCCATAGCAGCGGGTCTCTTTTTGTTCGCGATCACACCTGGGGCACTTCCTTGCCCAGGCGCTGGTACATGGTCTTTTTCACCGCCCGGAGGATGTTCTCATATCCGGTGCAGCGGCACAGGTGGCCGGAGAGGAGCTTGCGCAGTTCCTCGTCCGTATACTCCCTGCCGCTCTCCAGAATCTCCTCGGCGGTGAGGATGAAGCCGGGGGTGCAGAAGCCGCACTGGATGGCCGCCTCCTCCACGAAGGCCTGCTGGATATCGGAAAGCTCGCCGTTGGGGCCCAGCAGCCCCTCCAGGGTACGGATGCGCTTGCCCTCCGCCCAAACCGCCAGGTAAATGCAGGAGTTGAAGGCCTCCCCGTCGATGAGGACAGTGCAGGCGCCGCACTCCCCCACCTCGCAGCCTTTTTTCACGGAGGTCAGGCGGTAATCATTGCGGAGCATATCGGTGAGGCTGGCCCGCACATCCACGGTGCGCTCCACGTCCTTGCCGTTGAGATTGAAATGGACCGTCTGCATCTGGGCCATTACAGCTCACCTCCCGCTTTTTTCACAGATTCGATGAAGGCCCGCTTGGCGCTCTCCACCGCGATGTGCATCCGGAAATCCCTGGCGGCCCGCCAGGAGTCCCGGGGATTGATGTCCTCCTTCACCGCCTGGGCGAACCGCTCCGCCAGGTCCATGGAAAGGGGCTGTCCGGCGGCCAGAGCCTCGGCGGTCCCGGCCCGCAGAGGCACGGGGCCCGCCACACCGAAGGCCACCCGGACCCGCTCCACATATCTTTTATCGGCGGAGAGGCGGACATTCACAGAGGTGCCCAGGGTGGCGATGTCCATGGCATTGCGCATGGCGTACTTGATGTAGTGGCCGAAGGTGTTTTCATAGCTCTCCTTCGGAATGAGGATGGCGGTCTGAAGCTCACCCTCCCGGATGTCCACCTTGCCCGCCCGGATATAAAACTCATGGATGGGCTGGCGGCGGACGCCCTCCGGCCCTGTCAGCTCCACGATGGCGTCATAGGCGTGGAGGGTGGAGGCGGAGTCGGCGGAGGTGACGCCGTTGCAGGTGTTGCCGCCGATGGTGCCGATGTTGCGGATCTGGGGGCCGCCCACCTGGTCCACCGCCTCACCCAGCACATTCACGTATTTCTGGATAAGGGGGTCCTGGGTGATGTGGGAAAAGCTGGTGAGAGAGCCGATGCGCAGCGTGCCGTCTTCCTCCAGGGATACGCCCCGCAGTTCGTCCAAGCCGTAAATGGAGATGAGCTCCGCGCCGGCCCGCTTCCCCTCCCGCATCTGCACCAGCACGTCGGAGCCTCCGGCGATGATCTGGGCCTCGGGATGGGCAAGGCGGAGGGCCACGGCGTCGGCCACATCCGCGGCCTGGTACAAGGCTTTCATATCATACATAACGGGTCCCTCCCTTAATCGTTGATGAGGCCGGCCTCTTTGAACGCCGCGTAGAGGACATGGGGCGTAATGGGGCAGCAGTCGATGGCCACGCCGGTGGCGTTCAAAATGGCGTTGCGGATGGCAGGCGCGCCGGAGCAGGCCGGCGGCTCGCCCAGGGACTTGGTGCCGTAGGGCGACGTGGGCTCCGGGTTCTCCACAAAGGCCGCCTGGAGATGGGGATGGTCCATAAATGTGGAGAGCTTGTAATCCAGCAGGTTGTTGTTCAGGGGCCTGCCGGTCTTTTTGTCGAACTTCAGTTCCTCGGAAAGGCCGTAGCCAATGGCCATGGACATGCCGCCGTGAACCTGGGCCTCCGCCAGAGCAGGGTTGATGAGGGTGCCGCAGTCGTGGACATTCACGAGGTTCAGCAGTTTCACCTTGCACATGGGGATATCCACCTCAACCTCGGCAAAGGAGCAGCCGAAGGAGTAGGCGTTGGTCTTGATCTGGGCCGTGGTCTCGGCGGTGATGTGCTGGCTGTGCTCCAGGGAATACAGGCTCTCGGTGGCCAGGTCGCCAAGGGACTTCAACACCCGGCCGTCGGACTTGCGGACGATCTGGCCGTCCACCAAATCCAGGTTGCTGACGGGCATCCGGGTCTGCTCATGGGCGATGGCCAAAATACGCTCCCGGAGGGCCATGGCGGTCTGCATGATGGAAAAGCCGCCGATATAGGTCTGGCGGGAAGCGTAGGCGCCGGTGCCGAAGGGGGTGACATCCGTATCCTGGGTGGAGACCACATGCACATCCTCCTGGGGGATGCCCACGGCGTCCGCCACCATCTGGGAGTAGGCGGTGTCACAGCCCTGGCCGATTTCCGTCTCGCCGGTCTGGCACTGGAGGGAGCCGTCCTGGTTGAGCACCATGCGGCAGGAGGAGGACTCCAGGGAAATGGGCCAGACAGCGGTATTGTACCAGAACACCGCAAGGCCCACGCCTCTGCGGACAGGCCCGGTCTGGTTCTGGTATTCCCGGAATTTCCGGGCATAGTCCATGGCGGCCATGCCCTTGTCCATGCACTGGTTGAAGGTATCAGAATACAGCTCATTTTTGGAGAAGCCGTCCACGTAACCCACGGGCATCAAATTCTTCCGCCGGAAGGCCATGGGCTCCATGCCGATGGCCTTGCAGATATCGTCGATATGGCTCTCTCCGGCGAACATGGCCTGGGGGATGCCGTAGCCCCGCATGGCACCGGCGGCGGGGCGGTTGGTGAACACAGTCCAGCAGTCGCACTCCAGATTGTCGCAGGGATACAGCTGGGGGAAGGCGCCCATGCCCTTGGCCACCACGCCGTGGCCGTGGGAGGCGTAGGCCCCCTGGTTGGAGAAGGCCTCAAACTTCCGGGCCACCAGGGTGCCGTCCGGCCGGACATAGGAGATGATGTGGGTGCGGATGGCATGGCGGACACGGTTGGAGACAAACGTCTCCTCCCGGCTGCACTCCAGCTTCACCAAATGTCCGCCCACCTGGGTGGTACACCAGGCGCAAAGCGGCTCATACAGGGCGTCCTGCTTGTTGCCGAAGCCGCCGCCGATGTAGGGCTTGATGAGCCGGACCTTGCCCCAGGGAATTCCCAGGGCCTGCCCCACGACCCGGCGGACAATGTGGGGGATCTGGGTAGAACTAACCACCACTACCCGGCCCGCCTCCATATAGGCAAAGCAGCCGTGGTTCTCAATGTGGCAGTGCTGGACCGTGGGCGTATCATACCAGCCCTCCACGCGGATCAGCCCCGGCTCCTTCCGGGCCTCTTCATAATTTCCCTTGCGGATATCCGTGTGATTGAGCACGTTGCCGGGGAACTCCTCGTGGATCTGGGGAGCGTCCGGCTCCATGGCCTTCTGCACATCCAGCACAAAGGGCAGCTCCTCATACTCTACCTGCAGCGCCCGGACGGCCTGGGCGGCGGCCACCTCGTCCTCCGCGATGACCACCGCCACATCGTCGCCGTAATAGCGGACATGGCGGTTCAGCAGCAGCCGGTCCGCCACATCCTGGTGAGCGGGGTCCGTGGACCAGGGATGGCCCGCCGTGGGAAAGGGGATGTTGGGCACGTCAAAGCAGGTCAGAACGCGGACCACGCCGGGAATGCGCTCCGCCGCGGAGGTGTCGATGGACTTGACAAAGCCATGGGCAATGGTGGCGTGGCAGACCTTGGCCACGTAGGCGTTCCGGTCGCACAAATCGTCCATGTATTTGGCCCGTCCGGTGGCCTTTTCATAGGCGTCCACACGGACGACGCTTTTGCCGACACTTTTGTTCATAGGGCATGCCTCCTTATGGAATGAAGTCCCGCCTCCGGATTGACTTGCGGGGCGGAAAGCGGATATACTAACGTCAGATGGGAGATGGGAACATGGATGCTTTGAAAGTCGGATGTGTGGTCATGGCCGCCGGGAACGCCCGGCGGTTCGGGGAAAACAAGCTGGCGGCGCGGCTGAAGGGCCGAAGCCTCATTTCACGGGCGCTGGACGCCGTTCCGGCGGAGCAGCTCCACGCCGTGGTCGTTGTGAGCCAATACCCGGAGGTCATGGACCTTGCGGGAACGCTTCATTTCGCCGCCCTTTACAATCCCCACCCGGACTGGGGCATCAGCCACACCATTGCCTTGGGACTCACCGCGCTGCGGGACTGTGACGGCGTGCTGTTTTTGGTGTCCGATCAGCCGCTGCTGCGCCGGGAGAGCGTGGCAAAGCTGGTCACGCTGTGGCGCTCCCAGCCGGACAAGATCGCGGCCCTGGGCCACGGAGGCGTCCGGGGCAATCCCTGCCTGTTCCCTGCCCGGTTTTTTCCGGAGTTGATGGCCCTGACAGAGGACCGCGGCGGCAGCAGCGTCATCCGCCGCCACGAGGAGGACCTGGTACTGCTGGAGGCAAACGCCTCCGAGCTGTACGACGTGGACACGGTCCAGGCGCTGGAAGCACTGAAGGAAACATAAAATACTGTATGAAACGCGGCGGGGCGGTTGCCCCGCCGTTTTTCATTATTTGCGGCTGTACGGGGTGCCCTCCAGGGGCAGGCTGGTGCGCAGGCGGCCGTCATAGCGGTAATAGGCGTCCGCAATGGCGGGAGCCGTGGGAATAGAGGTGATCTCGCCGATGCCGATGGCGCCGCAGGCTACGTTCAGCCCCTGCTTCTCCACGATGATAGGAGTGATCTCCGGGATCTGGTTGGCCCGGAACAGGCCCAGGGTGCCGTATTTGGCGGTGGGCTTGCAGTTATCCAGCGGGTACCGCTCCGTCAGGGCAAAGCCCATGGACATGACCACGCCGCCTTCGATCTGGCCCTCGATGGAGGTGGGATTCACCGCCTTGCCCACGTCATGGGCGGCCACGATTTGGCTGATTTTTCCCTCCTCGTCCAGGATGCACACCTGGGTGGCATAGCCGTAGGCGATATGGCTGACGGGGTTGGGCACATCGGCGCCCAGGGGGTCGGTCTTGCCCAGGTATTCGCCGTAAAACTCCCGGCCCTCCAGGCCGTCCAGCCCGCTCTGGTCCAGGGCGGCCCTCAGGTCCTGGCAGGCCCGGCGGCAGGCCTCGCCGGTGAACAGCGTCTGGCGGGATCCGGAGGTGGTGCCGGAGTCCGGTGCGCAGTATGTATTGGACCGCTCATAGACGATGTTTTCCCGGGGAATTTTCGTCTGGTCATAGACCATCTGCGTCAAAACCGTACCCAGTCCCTGGCCGATGCAGGAGGCGCCGGCAAAAATATGGACCCTGCCGCCCTCCACCACCAGGCGGACCCGTCCGGTATCCGGGATGCCCACTCCCACGCCGGCATTCTTCATAGCGCAGGCCAGGCCCACATATTGGTTGGCGTCCACGTAGGGCTTCACCGCCTCCAGTGTCTCCACCAGGCCGGTGGAATCGTCCACGATCTGGCCGTTGGGCAGCTCCTGGCCAGGGCGGATGGCATTGCGGTAACGGATCTCCCAGGGCGTAATGCCCACAAGATCCGCCATCTGGTTCAAAAGGGTTTCAATGCAGAAGCAGGTCTGGGTGACGCCGAAGCCCCGGAAGGCGCCGGCGGGGGGATTGTTGGTGTAATAGGCCCAGCCGTCGATCTCGAAGTTCTGGTAGTTATAGGGTCCGGCGGCGTGGGTACAAGCACGCTCCAGCACAGGGCTGCCCAGGGAGGCGTATGCGCCGGTGTCGGCGATGACCTCGGCGGCCACACCCTGGATGATGCCGTTTTCATCGCAGCCCAGGGAGAAATCCATCTCCATGGGATGGCGCTTGGGATGGATGAGGATGCTCTCCGCCCGGGTGAGCTTCACCTTGACGGGCCGCTTGGCAAGATAGGCGATGAGGGCGGCGTGGTGCTGAACGGTCACATCCTCCTTGCCGCCGAAGCCGCCGCCCACCAGGCAGTTGCGGACCTTCACCTGCTCCGCCGGAAGGCCCAGCATCCCCATGATCTCATGCTGGGTGTCATAGGCACCCTGGTCCGTGGAAAGGACCATGACCCCCTCCCCGTCGGGATAGGCCACGGCGCACTCCGGCTCCAGGAAGGCGTGCTCCGTCCAGGGGGTGGAGAAGCGCTGGGTCAGAATGTGCTTGGATTTGGCGATGGCCTCCGCGGGATTGCCCCGCTGGATGTGCTTATGGGCCAGCAGGTTGCCGCTTTGATGGACCAGCGGTGCGTCCGGCAGCATGGCCTCCCGGGGAGAACGGACCATGGGCAGCTCCTCATAGTCCACCTTCACCAGGGCCTTAGCCTGGGCCAGGATCTCCGGTGTCTCGGCGGCCACCAGGCAGATGGCGTCGCCCAAATAATGGGTGATATCCCCCACGGCAATCATGGTGTCCCAGTCCTTCACCAGGTGGCCCACCTTGTTCTTTCCGGGGATGTCGGCGGCGGTATAGACGCCCACCACGCCGGGCAGGGCCTTGGCCTCCTCCGTATGGATGGCCAGCACCCGGGCCCGGGGATAGGCGCTGCGGACGGCGGAACCGTAGATCATGCCGTCCAGATAAATATCGTCGGGATAGGCGCCGGTGCCGGTGACCTTCTCCCGCACATCCACCCGGGGCACCCGGGCCCCCAGGGACCAGTCCTTGGGCGCCTCCGGCACCGCGCCGGCACGGAACACCTCCGCCGCCAGCAAAATGGCGTCAATGATTTTCACATACCCGGTACAGCGGCAGATATTGCTGCGGATGGCAAAGGCCGCTTCTTCCCGGGTGGGATTCCGATTTTTGTCCAGCAGCCCCTTGGCACACATGACCATGCCCGGGATGCAAAAGCCGCACTGGACAGCTCCGGCGGTGCCGAAGGCGTATGTATAGACATCTCTTTCAAAGTCCGTCAGGCCCTCCACCGTGACGATGGTCTTGCCCTCCAGCTTGTCGGTCTGGGGAATGCAGGCCCGGGTGGGCTTGCCGTCAATGAGAACGGTGCAGGTGCCGCAGGCACCCTCACTGCACCCGTCCTTCACGCTGGTCAGGCGCAGTTCATCCCGCAAAAAGCGCAGGAGCTTTTGATTCTTCTCCACGGTCACGGCCTGGCCGTTCACGGTAAAAGTTGCCATGAATAAACCTCCTTGCCGTGCCCAACCCTGGTCCCACGGACTGTTTTTCATATTTTACGGGAAAGGTTGACCTTTTCCTTTGCCTTATTATACAATAACCGCCGCCGGCACGCAATCTCTGTTTGTGGAAACCGTTGTTCTATCTTCAGTATAGCGCCGGAAGCTGCCATCCCACCGCCAGGGCACCCTTTCGGACCGTAATGGTAGCAGCAGGCTCCAGAATGTGATTGCTGACGCCCAGGGGAAATTCCGGGGTCAAAACAGCGTCCTTCAGAGGATACTGAAAACCCACTTCGTCGATCCCCTCCGCCCGGTCTCCCAGGCAAAAGGCGGAAAACAGCCCCCATTCCACCGTCTTTTCAATGGTGAGGGATTCGTTCTCCAGAGCGGTCCAGACAAAATCGTCATCATAGAGGTAGCCCCTGGCACCCCGCCGCCGAATGAACAGCAGCGTCTGGAGATTTGCCAGCGTATGGTCCAGCCGCTTGCCGCCGGTGCCGCCGTAAATATAAATCGTTTCACAGCCCTGTCCCAACGCGGTCTTCACCGCCAGCATGGTGTCCGTGTCGTCCTTTTCCACGGGAGAGCGGTGGATGTTGGCAAAGTCCTCCGGCTGGTCCATGGAGTCAAAATCCCCCAGCAGCAGGTCCGGTACAATGCCGGCCTGGCGGCAGACGCGGTAGCCCGCATCGGCGGCAATGACAAAGTCGCCGGGAGCGGGACGCTCCCGCAGGCCGTAAAAGGTCCCGGCGGCAAAAATAAAGCTTCGCTTCATGGATCATCCCTCCTGAAAGTACCGGAGAGCTACCGGCATCGTTCCCGTGTTGCTTGCTCAGTATAGCATATTCCCCCGCCGCTGGCAAATGAATTAGCCCGCCGGAACTTCCGGCGGGCCTGGGGTTTTATTCGATGTGTTCCTCGCAGAAATTGTCCAGCACCCGGTATCCCATCTCTCCCGGCTCCGCCACCGGAAATTCGGCAATGCTCACCGGGTCAAATAACGGGCAAAGCCGCTTCTCCGGCTCCAGCCGCAGCACCGGTGCCCGGTCGAGGCGGCCGTTTTCTCCGCGCTTCATGCAAATCACCCCGTCCGCAGTATGTGCAAAACGGGAACGGATTATGACAAAATCCCCGTTGTCATTCCTTCTCCATCAGCCGCAGGCCGGCGTCCTTGTCGCCGGCGACGATCAGATGTGCATCCGGCTGAAAGCGGTACTCCGGGTCCAGCAGCGGCACGATTTCGTCCCCGGTCTTCAAACCCAGGATGTTCACATTATACCGGCGGCGGACATCCACCTGGGCTACGGTCTTTCCCTCCCACTCCCGGGGGGTCTCGATCTCCAAAATGGCATATTTCGGCGTTAATTCGATGTAGTCAAAGGCATTGTCCGCGGAAAAGCGCATGGCGACCCGGTGGGCCATGTCCATCTCCGTGTGGATGACCACATCGGCGCCGATCTTTTTCAGGAACTTGATCTGCTTTTCCCGGTCCGCCCGGGCCACCACGCAGCGGGCGCCCAGCTCCTTCAGCGTGGCAGTGACCTCCAGAGAAGTCTGAAAATCGTCACTGACGCAGACGAAGCACGTATCAAAGTTCCGCACTCCCAGGGAGGCCAACACCTGTTCATCCTGGCAGTCTCCCACGCAGGCGGCCGTGGCCACGGGGGCCATCTTTGCCACCCGCTCCTCGTCCTGGTCCACCACCATGACCTCGTTGCCCAGCTCCATGAGCTTATGGGTCAGGTGGATGCCGAACCGGCCCAGGCCGATCACCAAAAAGGATTTCATAACGTCCCTACTCCTTTCAACCGATCAGGATCTTTTCCGGCACGTTCCGCAGATGGGCCCGGGGCCGGTCCCGGGTAATGGCCATGGCCACGGACATGCTGCCCACCCGTCCGGCAAACATCATCAGCGTCACCGTGATTTTGGAAAACGCCGGCAACGTGGCGGTGATGCCCCGGGTCAGGCCCACGGTGCCCATGGCGGAAATGGACTCAAACAGTGCGTCATCCAGCGCGATGCCCTGGAGGCACAAAATCATGCATCCGGCGATGCAGACCATGAAATACATACTGACAGAGGAAAACGCCTTGTGGATATCCGCCTCGTCCAGACGGCGGCCGAACAGGTCCACATCCTCCCGCCGGCGCACACGGGCCAGGGCGCTGAGTGCCAGCACGGCGAAGGTGTTCACCTTGATGCCGCCGCCGGTGGAGCCGGAACCGGCGCCGATAAACATGAGGACCATGGTCAGCAGGGTCCCGCTGGCACTGAGGGAACGCAGGTCCACGGTGTTGAAGCCGGCGGTACGGGGCGTCACCGCCTGGAAGGCCGCCATCAGCAGCTGCTCTCCGGCGGAGGCTCCGGCAAAGGCGTGGTCCCCCTCCAAAATATAAAAGGCCCCCGCACTTAAAAAGAACACCAGCAGCGTGCCGGTAAAGGCGATCTTGCTGTGGAGCCTCCACCTGCGGAAACGCATCCCGTGGGTGAGGATGTCATCCCACACCAAAAAGCCCAGGCCGCCGGCGATGATGAGGAGGATAAGCACGATGTTCAAATAGGGCTCTCCCGCCGCCGAGGTCAGGGACGAGCCGGTTCCCAGCAGGTCGAAGCCGGCGTTGCAGAAAGCGGAGATTGCGTGGAACACCGCCATCCAAACGCCCCGCGGACCGTACCGGGGGCAAAACCACACCAGCAGCGCCGCCGCGCCAAGGCACTCACAGGCGACCGTCACCTTCAGCGCCCGGCGGGTCAGCCGCACCACGCCGCCCATCTGCAGCGCTCCCACGGAGTCCATAAGGATGGAGCGTTGGTGAAGCCCGATGCGCCGCCCCAGGAAAATGGACACCAGGGCGGATACCGTCATGAAGCTGAGGCCGCCGATTTGGATGAGCACCAAAATCACCGCCTGGCCAAACAGCGTGAACTGGGTCCAGGTATCATACAGCACCAGCCCCGTGACGCAGGAGGCGGAGGCGGAGGTGAACAGGGCGTCCAGAAACGGCAGGCTGCCGCGGTCCCGGGACGCCCAGGGCAGCATCAGCAGCAAAGCCCCCAGCAAAATGAGACATGCGAAGCTCAGCGCCAGGCTCTGGACGGCATTGAGCGTAAAACGGCGACGGTCCATGGGTCCCTCCTCCTGCGAAAACGGATCATAATGTGGCTATTATACCCTGCTCGCTCCCATTTTTCAACCCGGCCCGCCGCCCTCTGGCCTTTTGGTGCCCGGTCCCTTATAATATTTTTATCATTGGGAAACCATCCCTGTTTTTTCTCGTCTTACACAGCAAAGGAAAGGAGGTGTTCCCCACGGAGGACGAAGAGATCATCGAGCTGTACTGGCAGCGGGACCAGAAGGCCATTCAGGAGACCGCCGGCAAGTACGGCACCTTTCTGCACAGCATCGCCTGGAACATTCTCCGCAGCCACGGCGACGCCGAGGAATGCGTCAACGACACGTATCTGCGGACCTGGAACGCCATCCCGCCGGCGCGGCCCTCCGCCTTCCGGGCCTGGCTGGGGCGCATCGTCCGGAACCTGAGCCTGGACCGCTGGAAGCAAGGCCGGACCCAGAAACGGGGCGGCGGGGAAACGGAACTGCTGTTGGGAGAGCTGGATAGGTGCGTACCCTCTCCCCGGCGCACGGAAAGCCACCTGGAGGACCAGGAGCTGGCGTCTCTCATCAGCGCGTTTTTGCGGCGGCTCCCCCGGGAAGCCCGAATTATTTTCCTGCGGCGGTACTGGTTTGGGGACGACCTGGCCGCCATTGCCGTTCGGCTGGGTTGCGAGCAGGGCAAGGTGAAATCCTCCCTGTTCCGCACCCGAAACGCCCTGCGGACCTATCTGGAACAGGAAGGGGTGTCTTTATGAACAGCGAACGGTTGTTCCGCGTTTTGGGTCTGGTGGACGAGGACCTGATCGAAGAGGCCGCCTCCCCCGCTCCCCGGCGGCGGAGGGCCATCGGGCGCGCCGCGGCGGCGGCCGCCTGTGCGGTACTGGTATGCGGCGTGGGACTTGCCTGGCTGGTGACCGGCGGCTTCCGGGGATACGGCTCCTCCGCGCCGGGAGAGAGCGGCAGCGGCATCGCCCACGAAAGCGATCCCCTTGGCTCGGAGGGCACCGCCTTCATGTCCTATGCGGGTCCTGTGTTTCCTCTGACCACAGTGGAAGAAGCCTCCGGCCTGACGGCGGAGCGGACCACCACCTGGGACTTTGCCCCCGGGACCTATGAGGACGGTTCTCCCCGCCAATGGGGCGCCGCAGTGACGGACCGCTATCTCCTGACAAACTCCACGGACAGTGACATAGCGGCGACAGCCCTGTACCCCTTTGCCGGTTCCTTCCGGGAGCTTGCATCCCAGCTGCCCACAGTGGCCGTGGACGGGGCGGCGGCAGCCCCCGTCCTCTATGCCGGAGCCTACGCCGGCGGATTCCGGGACGCCGGCCTGGAAGACGGCTCCACCTGGAATTTGGAATACCCGGACAGCTGGACGGACTACCGGGCTCTGCTGGAGGACGGCAGTTATCTGGACCGGGCCCTGGGAAACGGCCCGTCCCTGGATATTCCGGTGACAGTGTACGAATTTACCGACTCCCAGGCCCCGGCGGACCATGACGCCGCCACCCAGGCCATCACGTTCACCATCGACCAGGAAAAGACCACGGTCCTCACATACGGCTTCAACGGCTCCAGCTGGGACGAAGAGACCGGCTGGCGGCAGTACAGCTATTTCGTACCCAACGGCCAGCGCCGGGATACGGACCCCAAGCTGCTGGCAGTGCTGGGGAAGGACATTGGGCCCTACGCTCTGGGCGGATACGAAAACGGCGCCTGTGAAACAAAATTGGACGGCGTCAGCTGCACCGTCACCCGGCGGGAGACCACGCTGGACGCGGTGCTGGACCTGCTGTGCCGGGCCTATTTGGAGACCCAGGCTGACTGGCAGTGGGGCATGACTGGGGAGGAATCAGCGGCGGTGCCTTACGCCCTGTTCCGCCGGGCCGCGGCGGAACTCCTGGTACAGTACGGCGTCCTGGCGGGGAACAATACGGTGGACCGCTACGCCGGCGGGCGGCTGGATGACATCCTCAGCGAGGCCATGAGCCAGCAGCGGGTGCTGTATCTGGCGGTACCCGTCACAATCCCGGCAGGCAATACCTTGGAGCTCACCTTTGTGCTTTGGAAAGAGCCCAGCTTTGACTACGGCTGCTCCGGCTCGGAAAACGTGGGGCTCCAGGGCTACGACCTGGTGACCCGGCTGGGGTCCACACTGGACTTCACCGCCCAGACCGCCGCTTTGGTCCATACGGAAGCCATTGAGCTGGTCCGGGACAATTTTGGTTTCGACCTGGCATCCGGTGTCACAGAGGCGAAGCTGGCCCCGGAAACAGAGCACTACTACCTGGAGATCCGCCCCATTGCATCAGATTGAGTCCATGTGGTATACTGAGAAAAACATCACGGAGGTCATCTATGCACAGGGTCTTATTTGTCTGCCACGGCAGGATTTACCGGGCATGATGAATAGTCTCAAATCGTCTCATAAGCCCCGTTTTTAAGCGTTTTTTGTGTTTCGATCTCAAATTTACCAAAGATTTACCAATATTTCTGGAGAGTCAGACTTGCGGATTCTAACACCAGAATAAGGAGATCAATACTATGACTGAGATGAAGAAACACATTTATGATGAGAATAATGGCCTTTGGTATGAACTCATTGGCGATTATTATATTCCGGTTCTTACCTTGTCCTCTGAGGAACAGCGCCCCATTGGTAAATGGGGACGGATGCACCGAGACTACCTCAAAGAGCATCGCCCGATCCTTTACAATGACCTGATCCTTAGCGGCCAGCTCTGGACATACCTCGCTGATCTGGACGAACAGGCGCAGGAGCGTTTGTCCCTAATTGTCGATCAGATGAAGGCATCTGAGGGCGTGACCGAAGAACTGAAAACAGCCGACCAGATGGCATGGGTAAGAGCTATGAACAGCATCCGCAACCGGGCAGAGGAAATCATCCTCCAGGAACTGATTTACGGGGAGGATGTGGCATGAGAATCCTTGAAGAATTATGGTATGGCAACATTGAGCCTACAGAGTACGACACTTCTTCTAAGGAGTACAAGAAGTTACAGGAGTTGATCTGTAGAAACGAAGAAAAACTCAAAGCTACCATGACAGACGAGCAGAAAGACTTATTTGAGAAATATACAGACTGTGTGCGAGAGTATCAAACCATTACTGATTGCCTGATCTTCCAGAACAGCTTTAGGCTGGGTGCCAGGATGATGATTGAAGTCATGGACGAGAAGTAAGAATTACAATTTGCCAAAGAACAGCCCCGGCTGATGCTCAAAAAGAGTGTCAGTCGGGGCTTTTTGCGTTTATTTCAAATTGTACAGAATATTACCTAATCAAATTGAACCGGCCAGTTAGGAGTTCCATATGCATCGAAGCACATTTGAATCTGTTCCAGGGTGTTCTTTTCTTCTGCCAGTTCCGGTAGATTTTCTATTGAAAACCATTCAAATCCCGTTGTTTCGGAGTTTGCTTGAAACCGTCCTCCAAGCAGTGTGCATAAGACGAAAATCTTGCATATTCCGTAGGCATATCGGGGAACATTATGCTTGTTGCGATCCTGTACCGCAATAATCCGGTCTGCAGTCACATCCAGCCCTGCTTCTTCTTTGACTTCTTTAATCGTGTTCTCCTTTACGGAAACATTTACATCTACCCAACCACCGGGAAGTGACCATTTTCCGGTGTTCTCTCTTACCAAGAGAATCTTATCATCCTTGAAAACAGCTGCACGGGTGTCCAACTTTGGAGTCTGATAGCCGGTTTCATTACAGAACAGATTTTTTACGATTTCTACCGGGATTTCCGATTTATGAGAAATCATTTCAGCGGAGATTTCCCGAATGCGCTCATAGCGTTCCCGATCATAAACATCTTTTCCATAAGTCAGGCCAGATTGAGCAAGACTTTGAAGTTCAATCGCCCAATTAAGCCAAATATTATCGTCCATATCAAAACCTCTTCATCTTCTACAGACTCAAAGCAACAATGCCTGTCAGGGCAAATACAATACCCACGATTGTCAGCCTGCTTATCTTTTCCCGCAGATGCACAGCACTCAGCAAAACCAGCAAAATTAGAATAGCACTATTCTGAATCGGGTAAAGGACAGATGCACTGACATATCCCAGCAGGATTACCAACAGGTTCATTGCCACAGACAAGGCTGCACTACTGGTCAGAGCATAGCACCAACTGCTTTTCTTCAGTTTGAACGCAGTTTTTATGTTGGCCTTGCAGCCTACAATGAGATACAGCAGGGATACAACAGCCATTGTCAAAAAAACGACAGCGATCATCTCACAACGCTGCGAATAGTTTGTCCATCGCTGCTGCGCAACCACGATTGTACTATAAATACCATTTGCAAAGAAAAGAAGTGCTACCCAGCCATAAAACTCTTTTTGAATACCAACAGATTCTTTGTTATTCAGGTTCAGATAGACAAAGGAGAAGAATACTGCGATTACGCCCAGCATTTGCAGAGCGGACAAACTCACATTCCACAAAACTCTTTCAAACAGCAGCGGCAGCATGACGCATCCAAACATGCCGATAATGGACTGAATGGAATAGGGACCGGTTTTGGCAGCCCGGATGTTACCTAAATCATACAGGAACAGAATGCATCCTGCACTGATACCACACAGCAGTGTAGTCATATTAGGCAAGTCCATTTTTCCCGACAGCAGCACAGTGAACAGAAAGCCCGAAAAGCCGGTAATGGTAGAAAAAATCGGCGTTGTCATTGAAGGTTTTCCTTCATAGGACATTGCAAACAGCTTATTTGTATAACTGCGAACTGTGTAAAGAACAATATCTGCCACGCTCATCAGAACAATATAGACAGGTGCCATAACAGAATCCTCCTTAAGTGGTTTAAGGAGATTATACTGCCATCAATAGTATAAATATATCAGATTAGCGACTGCAATTTGTCTTATCCTGCCAAGCTGTGCGGTATTCGTTGGGGGTACACCCCATTTCACGAGTGAACATTCGGCTGAAATAACTGCCGGAACCAAAGCCGCAGGAATAGGCTATTTCTGTAACGGAAGCGGAGCTTCCGGTGAGGAGCCTGCAAGCCTCCTGCAAACGACAGCTGATAATGTAACTGGTCGGTGTAGTATGCAGACATTCCCGGAATATACGATAACATTCTCGCTCGCTAAGAAATACAGCTTCTGCCAAATCCTTTACTGTAATGGAATCTGTTAAGTGTTCACGAATATAGATCATCATACGCTTGGCTACATCCACGTTGCGGGATTTTTTGTAATGGGGAGACTCTTTTTCACGATACAGACGATAAAGTCTCAGCCAAATATCCAGCAAAGAACGCTGCAACGTGATTTCATAGCCCACTTCCTGTTCATTCAGTGAAAAAGCGTTTTGAATCAAGTCCAGGATCTCAGCCTGTTCCGGTATTTCGGGAGAAAGTGGTAGCACCTCAAACAGAGGATCAGCAATCATGGGGAGGAAATACGTCTGCTCAATTTTCCCTCCGGCCTGACCTGAAAGAAAAACCGGATCAAAAATATGAAGTTTTTGCGTAGTAATTTGTGTGTAATCCAAAATGCGGGTCTTGTGCAACACGTTAGAGTTTACCAATCCACCGCTGCCTTCTGCAAAAACGATTTTACCCCCCGGCGTTTCATATTCAAGACGCCCTTTTTCCATATAGAACAGTTCCACAGCCTTGTGCCAGTGCCAGGGAACAAAGGGGTCGGCGTATTTATCCAGTTCGGCACAAGAAGCGATATACGGAAAATCCGGTGAAAAACCGGGAAGCAGTTCTTCTCTGGTTTCGCAAATCAATTTTATTCCCTGTATGTTTTGCATTTTCTCCCCCCTTTTTTGCAGTAAGTATCATCACGGCATATAGTACAATTTTATTTCCGTTTTCTTTTTCCCTTACCATGGGGCATGCTGCCTTTTCCACGCTGGCTGATTGGGCTGTTCATGTGCTTGGACAGCTTCAGCACTTCGATCAGATTTACAAACTGTTCCTTGGTAATCGCATCATAGTCAATGCCGAGGTTAGCAAGGAACAGACGAGCTTTCTTTTCTTCGGTACTGCCTTTGTAGTCCATGGCATCCTGTAATTGTTTCTGCACATCCAGCGCAGCGGAACTCTCGTCCGCTGTGGTTGCGTCCTTACGGTGGGCATCACGAATGTCACGGAGAATGCCGGTCAGATCCTTGGAAATCACATGACCGAAATATTCATCTTCCTGCACTTGTGCCAGCTCCAATGTGCGCAGGTACAAGTCCTGCTGATCGTTCTCTTTTTTCTTAATCACAGATTGCCGAACAGCTTCCATGACAGCATTCATGTCGGTGATCCGCATATCCGCAATGCGGTCAACATAGATTTCCGCATCCAGCATCATGCGCTGAAAATCTTTGTGACAGATCATTTCAGAAAGCAACCGGTGATTGAAGTTCCCAGTGGTTAATACAGTAATTGCATCATCACTCAAATGCAGAGCATCCAGCTCTGTGTTTGGGTGATTTTTATTTTCTGTCAGACCCAGCAGATAGTCCGTGGACACTCCGTAGAACTTGGCGAGTGTCAGGATCGCAAAGGGGCTGATGTCTTTTGCGGTTTCATCAGATTCATATTTTCCGAGAGCGGAACGGGACAGGCCGGTGCGCTCTGCCAATTCTTCCAGCGTCAGCTTAAAATCCACAACACGCAGGTCTTTCAATCTTTCTTGAACAGTGAGTTTCGGCTGCATATTTTTCTCCATTTCCATAAGCGTGGAAATCCACGCATTTTTACGCTCTTTTCCTACCTTTTGGACATACGGGAGAGAGCGTCTTTTTTCGCTAAACTGTACTTGTAAATCACCGATGCACCTTGCTACGAAAATAGGTAGCGAGGTCGTGTACCTTGACAAACAGGTTTTCAACGCCTCATGAAAAACCATCGCAGCACAAAAAGCGGCAGGCCAAAACCT